>Ga0310344_10000011_pt1 | contig 285016 bp, 251 predicted proteins | sample HC15DNA20200_MG_FD_203801 | JGI IMG/M metagenome (GOLD analysis project Ga0310344, IMG submission 203801) | Marine microbial communities from station ALOHA, North Pacific Subtropical Gyre - HC15-DNA-20-200_MG | ecosystem: Environmental > Aquatic > Marine > Oceanic | place: Pacific Ocean...
GTCCATCGTTAAAAACGTGCCCTAAATGACCATCGCAACGCGAACATATTACCTCAATACGTTGCATTCCATGACTTGTATCAGACACTTCTCCAACCCTATCAGCTTTTATTGGTTCCCAAAAGCTAGGCCACCCCGACCGTGAATCATATTTTGTTTCTGAATTAAAGAGTTCCTCTCCACAACATGCACACGAATAAACCCCACCACCTTTTTCATCACAATATTTTCCAGTAAATGGGGGCTCCGTACCACCTAATCTGCAAATTTGAAACTGTTCAGGTGTTAGCTGCTGTTGCCATTCAGTTTTCGTTTTATTAATTTTTTCTTTCATTCGCACCGCTCCACAATAATTTTCTTTTATTTAACTTACTGCAAAAAACTGAAACTTTTGGTCAGGAACTTATTCTACAACCAATTAACAGTTAAGAAAAAATTCCATTTTTAATGGGCTTAATATATTCCTAGCCAAAAGCTTCTCAGTTTCCATACCATTCACTGACAATTGCGTCTATTGTAGAAAAAGAAATAAATTGAATATTGAAAGAATTGACATGATTACCAAAGGAATCAAAGAACTTTGCCAAGAAGCTGAAAAAGAAATTGATACAATAGCTGCTGACAAAGCAATACGGATATCAAAAGATGAATCTGTACAGCTAGTAGATATCAGAGACATCAGAGAATTATGGCGAGATGGAGCTATACCGGGGGCCATTCATGCACCACGTGGCATGCTAGAATTCTGGGTAGATCCGGAAAGCCCTTATCACAAAGAAGTTTTTGCAAGCGGCAAACGTTTTATCTTTTTTTGCGCAGGTGGATTGCGCTCTGCCCTTGCTACACAAACTGTCCAAAACATGGGTCTTAGTCCAGTAGCTCATATCTCTGGTGGTTTTGCAGCGTGGAAAGAATCGGGCGGGCAGGTAATAGCCAAAGAAAAGAAATCAATAGATAGTAAATAAATACCAATAACTTCCTTTAAGTATTACATTTATGCCAAGCATTCCGAACTTTTCTGTGTTGATACAACTATATTATCGTGTGCCCAATCAAATTCGTGGAATGCTATTACTGCTCTGCGCTACCATTCTATTCTCCATCATGCACGCACTCATTAGGCATGTTGGGGAAAATCAACATCCATTTGAAATGGCATTTTTTCGTAATTTATTTGGCTTTATTATTTTAGCACCATTTTTTTTCAAATACGGTTTTCAAATATTACATACTAAACGCTTATCTCTGCATGCAGTTCGCGGTGCCATACATGTTGCGTCAATGTTACTTTTCTTTTCTGCAGTTACTATTACTCCTCTGGCAACAGTTGCAGCAATGACCTTTACGGCTCCACTGTTTGTGGCTCTAGGGGCCGTTATATTGCTCGGGGAAAAAATCAGATACCGTCGCATCGCAGCATTAATTATTGGATTTGTAGGGGTAATGATAGTTCTACGACCAGGAATAAGCGACCTTGACTCAGGCGCATTAATGGCTCTCGGGTCTTCAGGTGTTTGGGCTGTGGCACTTTTACTTATAAAGTTCCTCTCACAAACGGAATCAAGCCTGACACTCACCGCGTATATGGCTATATTTCTTACCCCACTTTCTGCTATTCCAGCAATTTTTGTGTGGCAGTGGCCCACTGGCGGGGAGTTATTTTGGTTAGCTCTAATGGGTATTGTCGGAACTGGTGGGCACCTTTGCCTTGCCCAAGCTTTTCGGGAGGCCGATGCTACAACTATATTACCACTTGATTTTTTACGTCTAATTTGGGCTAGTTTGCTTGGCTTTTTTTTCTTTAACCAAATACCAGAACTATTTGTTTGGATTGGAGCCATGGTAATATTTTCTAGCACGATTTATCTTGCCTACAGAGAAGCAGTAGTTTCACGCAAAGAAAAGGGGAAACCATTACCACCTGTAGTACCGAACTAAAACTCCTTGTCAGGGCTCCTAATAACACCTTGTTGTTTTAATATATCAACTTCCTTTGAGCTCAGTCCCTGACTAATTGCTAATTGTTCTGAATGCTCACCCAACTCTGGCACATCCGTATGTATTTTTCCCGGCTCTTCGCGAAACTTAATTGGAATACCGAGGTGAGAATTTCCATCTGCATCTTTAACGAGCATCCCTCGCTTAAGAAGATGATCATTCTCAAATGCTTCCTTCAAATTCAAAACTGGTGCAAAACAAATGTCACGACCTTCAAACCAGCCGACCCATTCTTCCCGAGTTTTAGTTAAGAATATTTCCGCAAGATAGGCGCGAAGTTCCTCTTGTGGCTGCCCAGGTGGACGTTTGGCGATATCAATTAGATCCTCCCGCCCCATGGCCTTCAAGAAGTTCACCACAAACTTCATTTCGCTGCCACCAAGAGTTATATATTTACCTCCCTTAACAGGATACGGCCTATAGAAAGCCGCCCCCCCCTGAGTTCGCTCTGACTTTGGATCGGGTACATTAGCTTCAGCTAAAACTTTACCTGCCACATGCGGAGTCCAAGATACAAGACTGTCAAACATGGATATATCCAGAAAGTCCCCTCTCCCACTCCGTTCCCGACCAAGCAAAGCCATCAGGATTCCTGACAGAGCCATTAGTGACCCTCCCATATCACTTGGAGGCATACAAGGCATATTGGGTTGACCTGAGCCATCTACGCTTAAACTACCAATACCCGCTAAGGCACAAACACTTAAGTCGTGGGCTGCACGATCGCGGTATGGCCCATCCTGTCCAAATGCTGATATTGAGCAATATACGATCTGAGGTGCTCTTGTAACGATACTATCGTAATCAATTCCAAGACGATGAACAACGCCGGGTCTAAATGTTTCTAATAAAACATCCGCCGTTTCAGCGAGCGAGATAAATATTTCCCGTCCTTCGTCACTCTTTAGATCGATTGATAAACTTTTTTTACCACGGTTGGTATTACGAAAATAGACTGTCTGACCCCCAGTTTCAGAGCCGATTTTACGAGCTGGATCCCCACTGTTTGTATCTTCAACTTTTATAACCTCTGCCCCGTGATCAGCCATCATCATCGCCAAATGAGGGCCTGGTAAAAAACGAGAAAGGTCTAGCACCTTTATTCCCGACAGCTTCATTATGAACTCCAACATTAAGAAAATTCGAAATATTAAATTTGAAGTAAACATTCCCTAGATGGGAAACATTTTTAATGTTTCATATGGTTAAATAAGTAATTTTAGCTAGTCTTTTAACTTAATACTGGCCTAACAACCTTTTTGAAACAGAAAATTTTCCGAATAACTATTACATATCGAGTTATTCTTAATTAATAGTATTATTGAGGTCTCCAGATGCCTATTATGGGGGTAAAGGAATAAATTTAATGAACGCTTTGCGCACTTGGCTTTTTGCACCAGGCAATCATGACCGAAAAATAGAAAAAGTGTTTAAAGTTGCAGCTGATGTTGTGGTTCTAGACTTGGAAGATTCCGTTCCCAGAGCATCTAAAATTAGCTGCCGTTCCAAGGTCGTTAAAGCATTGACCAATGAATTAAATTCTCCATGCCGTAAATATATCCGCGTAAATAGTATGGATACTGAATTTTGTTATGCAGATATTCAGGAAGCTATCGGGCCTTGGCTGGATGGCCTCCTATTACCAAAGGTTGAGCATGAACACCAACTCTATACAATAGATTGGTTAATTAGCCAAATTGAACGAGACCGTGATATGCGGGTAGGTGGATTGGATGTAGTCCCCATCATCGAGACTGGGATCGGTCTCTCTAATGTAGATAGCATCGCTAGTACCAAAACTAGAGTCAAACGCCTCTCATTTGGAGCTGGAGATTTCACCAACGATATGGGTATGCATTGGACAGCAGAAGAAAATGAATTGCATTATGCTCGATCCAAAATATCTCTCGCATCCCGCACCGCCCGTTTAGAAGGGCCAATAGATACAGTTTTTATCGACCTTTCTGATGAAAGAAATTTAAAAAACTCGGCCTTAACAGCTCGGTCTCTTGGTTTTACCGGAAAGTTCTGCATTCATCCGGCACAAATAGAACCAGTAAATACTGCATTCACGCCAAGTGCGGAAGAAATTGCGCTTGCTCAAAAACAAGTAACCGCCTTCAAGGAGGCAGAATCACAAGGCTCAAGTTCAATACAGGTAGACGGACATTTTATCGATTATCCCATTGCAGAGAGAGCACAACGCACGTTAACTTTAATCGCCGCAATTGAGGCAAAAAAGAACAGTTAATTTAATAATTTTGGAGAAGTACTATGACCACAGACATCGAGGCACGCCTACAACGGCTGGAAGATATAGAAGAAGTTAAACAACTAATTGCCAAATACGCCAAAGCGGCTGACCACAATGGCGAACCCGCCATGATGTCTGCTTGCTTTACCGATGATATTGTATGGAATGCTAACGGCATTGGAGGATGGAGTGGCCGAGATGCTGTAGTAGCTGGTCTGCGCGAGACTTGTACGGTCACCCTGCCCTGGGCTTTACATTATATGACCCAACCCGTGATAGATATTTCGGCAGATGGTCAATCAGCGAATGGAGAATATTATCTATGGGAATTAGCAAAATCTTCTCAGGAAGACGGCTCTTCCAATGAAGATACTTGGATTGGTGGTTGGTACGAATCGAAGTTTCGTAAAGAAAATAACGTCTGGCTATTTAGTCATATTGAACTTATTTTGAAATTAATGAGTGGCGCCTCACAATCTGAATGGCAGACTCCCATACCACCATGGAACGGGTAAAATTATAAAGGATAGAAGTTTTATGCTCGGTATAAATGTGAGGTTGTCAGAAAGTATTTGATGCTAAATAAAAGCGCTGATGCTCCCTGATCTAGAAAAACTTATCAAAATGAAGTTGCTCAAAAGGGATTTTATGATCGATCATCAGCATTCTTTGTACTGCATCCACCATGGGCGGTGGCCCCGCAAAGTAAAACTCGTACTCTGACAAACACTTGGGGAGGGTTTCAGGTACTAAATCATGTATATTACCTGAGCGCCCTTTCCACGCTGAGCCTAAATCTACGGCCTCTGATACGCTAGAATGATAGTGAATCAGTTCCCCATATCCGTCTAATACCGACAGCTCTCTTTCACCGTAAATATCTTGTGGTTGACGGCCACCATAAAAGAAATGGAGAGTATGGGATTTAAAAAATGAGTCCGCTTGCATGCCTCGGGCGACAGAAATCATGGGGGACAGGCCTGACCCTCCAGCAATACATACAACGTCTCGTGGACTATTTCGCAGATAACCCATACCAAAGGGCGCATCAATTAATAACTCTTGGCCAATCTTATAACTGTCATCGAACAGCATAGTACTTGCTGAACCACCTTGTTTATTTTTAATATAAAAACTCCAATCGCCCGACTCATTCAAAATATTGGACATTGAGTATGCGCGTAGGCCTGCGACCCCTGGCAACTTAAACAGTGCATATTGTCCAGGTCGAAACTGAGCTGGCATGCTTCCAACAAACTGAAATTCACACATATCACGAGTAAGTTTATTTTTCCCGAACAATACAACTTTCTGTAGATATGGCTGAATAATTGGAACATACGTATCTGCCTGTCGAATTTTTATAGTGCAATCAGTAGTTGGTATGCTCTGACAGGCTAGTCGCCGTCCCTTTTGTCTATCGCGATCTGTTAAACCAGGAGCGTTGGGCCATGAATCTTCAACTGCTCCCGAAAGCAGGTTAAATTTACACGTACCACACGACCCGGTACTACATTCGTAAGGCAATCCAAAGCCAGCCCGCAATCCAGATCTCAATATGCTCTCATCCTGACTGCACGTGAATTTGTTATCTTGATCCGTGAGGGAAACCTTAAACATAGCAGATACTATAAACACCTAAATTTGGATTAAATAACTCTTTAATTAAATTTAATTTACTTACTCCAATGGATTATTCCAGTCCTCAAATTCGCTCTCAATTTGGCGCCTATCTGCCCCTGAACGTAAGAGAAGCATTAATAGTAATCTTGCTTTAATACCATTTAACCAGCCGGCTGGGATTAAACCCCGAGATATTAAATCTGTTTCAGCACCAGGAAAATTGTAGGTCGACCTCATAGTCGATCCATGTCGCGTGCGTGAGGAAAATACTACAGGGATTTTTTTTGCGGCACCTTCCAATGCATCAACCATTGCCTTTGGGACATGTCCCCCTCCCGTGGTATCAATTACAAGACCGTTATAACCTGCATTAACAGCAAGCTCGATTATGGTACCGTCATCGCCAATACCAACTGTTAGTCGCGCTACCTTGGAAGGTAAAGTTTGAGGTATAATTTTTATCGGATATCTATTGCTCACACGAGATATAATGTTTGCTTCAGCTTCCAAAACCCAACCAAGCGGACCACCGGGACTAGAAATAAATGCAGCTGGATTTGTAGTGTGTAACTTTTGAACATAACGAGCTGCGTGCACTTCATCATTCATCACTACCATTGTCCCTAGACCTTGAGCTGTAGGGTGCGATGCTACAATAACAGCATGGTATAAATTAGCCGGCCCATCGGCACCCATCATCGTAGGGTTACGCATAGCTCCACAAAGTACTACAGGTGCATCATGCTGTATAATACGATCTAAAACGAAAGCTGATTCTTCAATAGTATCCGTACCCTGTGTAACTACAACACCACTCACTCCATTTGCCAAATGTTCCAAAATTAATTGCGCTAATTCTTCTAGATCGTCGATGGTAATATCTGGGCTGGGAACTTGACGAAAGGATTGCGCACTAATCTCGGCAACACCCGATAGTTCTGGAATTGCATCTATTAGCATTTCTGCAGAATGAGATAAGGAGACACCCTTACCTGGGGCTAACGCCCCCATTGCTATTGTGCCCCCTAACGAAAATACACTAATTTTAGGTGCCATAAATTATTCGCCTATAATAAGTACAATAGGTACATAATATGAACCTTGCACTACCCATTTCCTCAATGGCACATACGCACATAATATTAAAAATATGATAAAGTAATTAGCTGATAAGCTTACCTGTAGACGGGTCGAAAAAAATCATCGACTCGGCATCGACATGCATCTCAATCTTGTCACCGTCTTTGAACTCTTGTACACCCGGTACCGTAAAGAAAAAATTAACTCCCCCCAAGTCAACGCCGACTGTTGTATGCATGCCAAGTGGCTCCAAATCATTAACAGTACCAGTTAAATGGGTTTCAGATGAATTATCATCAACAATTCGTATATGTTCTGGGCGCAAACCGATTTCTACCTCAGTTATTGACCCCGGTAAATCACTTTCCATTTTTGAAGGCAACTCGAGTGTCATATCCCCAATTGCGAGGCTAGCAGAACCATTTTCACGAGTTAGGCGGGCGGGCACTATATTTATAGGCGGATTTCCTACAAATTTTGCTACATCGCGATCAATTGGCTTATCATAAAGTTCCTGCGCCTTAGCAACCTGCCGAACAGTACCATCAATTAACACACAAACTGTATCTGCAAGCGCTAATGCCTCTGTGTAATCAGGCGTAGCAAACAAGAACGTTTTACCCGATTCCTGTTGCAAACGTTTTAACTCTGTTCGGAGGTCAATACGCAACATAAAATCCAGACTACTAAGTGGTTCATCAAGAAGATAGAATCGCGGATTCCGGATCATGGCACGACCTAACGCTACACGTTGTCGCTCACCGCCACTAAACGTCGCTGGTGTTCTATCCAAAATATGGCTAATTTTGAGCATCTCAGCCATTTTCATCACCCGGCCGTCAATCTCATCCTTCGGCGCTTTTCCTATTCGTAAAGGTGAAGCAATATTTTCATAACCATTCTTATTCGGGTACAAAGCTAAATTATCAAATATCATGGCGATATCGCGCTGGTTAGGCTGATGCTGTGTAAAATCCATACCTTCGATAAAAACTTCTCCAGAAGTCGGTGATTCTAATCCTGCAATAATTCTCAAAGTTGTTGTTTTTCCTGCACCAGCAGGACCCAACAAAACTATTAAAGAACCAGGTTCAACCGTCAGGCTGATATCCTTAAGTGCTTCAGTATCACCGAAGTTTTTCGAAATCGAGCGCAGCTCGAGGACAGGTGTACTCATGTCCTTTCTCCGCCATCGTCAAGTAATCGGACGCCCGATTCAGCATCAAACAAAGCCACAAGATCACTTTGGGGAACTAGCGACATTGAGCCACCTTCAACCACATCCGTGCCGGTAGGCACTATTACTTTCAGTGACGACTCCCCAAAAGTAGCTGTTACAACTGTTTCTGGCCCCTGCGGTTCTATAGCTAAAACAGATACTGCAAACTTATTTGGGTCATTGGGATCAGCAACACTCAGTGTCTCTGGGCGCACACCAACTACAACATCCGAACCCGAGGAAACATCGGAGCCGAGACTGCCAACTGGCAATGGAATTGATGATTCTGCCGATTTAACCACTCGCCGATCGCCATCGTCGCTCATTTTCCCCTTTAAAAAGTTCATGGGGGGGTTGCCAAGAAAACTACCCACAAACCTATTATCAGGGTACTGGTAAACATTATGGGCGGTATCGTACTGCTGAAGCAGTCCGAAATCCATAACAGCTATCTTGTGAGCTAATGACAACGCTTCAATCTGATCATGCGTTACGTAAATGATAGTCTGCCCAGTCTCTGCCTGAATCCGGCGCAATTCTCGCCGCATCTGGTTGCGCATTGCAGCTTCTAGGTTGCTCAAAGGCTCATCCAGCAAAAGTATCTCCGGATTAGTGACAAGGGTCCGTCCAATAGCAACCCGCTGCAACTCGCTTGCACCTAACTGACCAGGCTTTTTGTCCAATTGATGTGTAATTGAAAGAAATTCGGCCACCTTAGAAATCTCACGATCGATATCCGCTTGCTTCATTTTACGAACTTTCAAGCCGTAAGCGAGATTTCGGCGCACTGTCATATGCGTAAAAACAGCATAATCCTGAAAAACCAAGCCAACGTTCCGATCCCCAGGTGGCACCTTCAATACAGACTTTCCATCAATAAGTATATCTCCGCTTGTCGGTTCCTCGAGCCCCACGATCATGTTCAGTATCGTTGACTTACCACACCCAGACGGTCCCAGAAGCGCCATCGTTTCACTTTCCGAAATAGCAATAGAGACATCGTTTACCGCAACAAGGTCGCCAAATTCTTTTCGAAGATTTACTAGCTCTAACTTTACATTTGCCATTATCAACTCACCGTTTAATAGCGCCGAGCGTCAAGCCACGCACCAAGTGTTTCTGAATAAAGAAACCAACCGTAACTAGAGGAATAATAGAGACAAAAGCCAGGGCAGCCTGAACACCGTACAAGGTCCCTTCAGTAGCTGAAAAGTACTTACTAAGCGTAACTGGGATCGTCTGAACATTCGTATATGTCAAGACCAACGCAAAAAGAAATTCACTCCAATTTAAAATAAATATAAAGAGGGTGGTTGCAATTATACCCCCTTTGATTAACGGTACGGTCACCTTAACGTGTGCAGCCCAGCGCGACAGGCCATCCATCATTGCTGCCTCTTCTATTTCGTGGGGCAACTCATCAACAAAGCTTTTCAACATCCACGTCGAAAAAGGTACAGTGACTGCGGCATAAGCAACTATCAATCCAAAATAAGTATCAGTGATATCAAATACCTTTGGACCAAACATAATGACAAAGGGTATAGCGATCGCAATGGGCGGAAACATTCGTCCCGCTAGTATGAAAAATGGCGTAAAGTTACCCCCGAATCTATATCTGGATATACTTATTGCCGCCATTAACCCTACCACGATAGACAATATAGTAGCCGAAATAGAGATTATAACCGATCCCTTTATTCCGGGCCAAGCTGACCGATTTAGCAAGTCGCCAATAGCCCCGCCAACCGCATCTTCTTTTTTTCCGCCAAATTCTTCATCGCCTACCTGGCTCGTGCCGCCCCGACGTTCAAGTAACACTCCAGGCGCTAAAATAGTGAGATAATTATCAATTGTGGGCGCTTTCGATACCCAAGTCGGTGGGCTCGTCACCCATTCACTTTTAAGCTTAAATGATGTTGATAGCATCCAAAGTATCGGGAAGACAGCAAACAGCAAACCCGCGAGAAGGGCTAATGCGTTGAACGGAGATAATTTTTTCTCTGGCATAGTCAGCGACCCTCAACTAGCTGATACCGTATAGGTTTCAGCATCATATTGATTAGCACCACTGTGATAACTAACACTATAAACGCGGCGGACCCAGCATACGCTAAGCGAAAATCTTCAAACGCCAACTTATAAAGATATAGACTAATTGTTTCAGTTGCCGTTCCCGGCCCGCCACGGGTCAGGAGGTAAATCTCGTCAAACAGTTTTACAACCTCCATGCCACGAATAACGAAAGCAATGATAATTACCGCCCGCATGTTGGGAAGAATTATTGTCCAAAAAATCTTGAAAGGACTAGCACCCAAAACCGTCGCAGCCCGAATTGGATTTTCTGGGACAGCATTAAGACCAGAGAGCATTATTAGGAAGAATAGCGGGGTCCAGTGCCACACTTCCGTAACGATTACCGCGATAAAAGCTAGCGTCCCATCATTTAACCATGTGAATTGAATATCTTGGAATGCTATCCATCCAAAGATTTGGTTAATTGGTCCATTTACCTGAAATAGCATAAACCACGTGTAACCTACAACCACCGGCATGATCATCATTGGTGTCAAAAGTGCGGTAAACCAGATCCTTTTGCCCCAAAATTTCTTTAAAAATATTGTTGCAAGCCCCAAGCCAATCAAAAACTCGAGACACAATGATATAATTGACATCACTACAGTACGACCCAACGCCTGCAGATACCGGGGCTCATCCGTAACCAAATAATTATAGCTTATACCCTGACTGATATCCTGTGTAAAAACGCTTTTAAATGCGTCCCAAAAGCCTCCGTAAATTGGCTGCCACTCAGTCAAACTGATGACAAACTCTAATACGAACGGGAATATGAGCATCACGCACAGAAGTATCTGTACCGGCGTGATCAAAAGGCCAGGAATAATCCTTTTATCGTTGGGGTCAAAACGGCGGGGTTTCTTCAATCCTAAGGAAGAAACCCCGCCACTAGAAGTATTTGTAACCACTGATTTTTCTTATCTCAATTTATTTTCTAATATACCAAATGGCTACTTTTAAGAACCCCAAGTATCGGCACCAGAAGCCTTTTTCAGCGCTGCAGGATACATAGCAGCAAGAGCTCTCCAAGCCTCAACCTGCGTAGCTTTACCGAGTCGGCGGGTAATACGGTTTTGTTCTTTTGCCGTATCTTTCATTGCCTGCTCGGGCGTCTTTTGCCCGTTGTAAGCAGCCTGTAGATTAATATCCAAGGCGTTATGGTATTCAGAACCACCACGGAGAATAATCTCAGGAACACAGTCCACAACAGCTTCGTATGAAGTTGCTAGGAAGTCTCCTGGGTATGCTTCAAAGAATTCAGGTGACGGATCTAGGAAGTGATTGTTACGCCATGGATCAAAATATCCACCCTCGTTCGGGATTGAACGCATAGACATAGTCGGCCCACATAACCACTGCGCATACAAGTAAGAGGCCTCTGGAATTGCAGAATGAGCATTTACCACGAAATCCCATGCGAAAGGCATAACGTCGGCGCGGATCAACTCACCGCCCACCACGTCGCCCGGCACCTTCGAGATACCGGTTTGCGTTGGCTCACCATTAGAATCCCGGCCTGCAATTATAGACTGGGCGCCTTTTTCATCGTGGCTATAACGCCAGAGAGATGGCCAGCCAAACTCAAAGAAGCCTCTGCCGCCAGCATAATACTGCGCATAATTCTCAGTGAAACCATAGTTGAAGTTTTCTTTTGGAATGTAGTCCTGAAGAGCGACCATATCCTCAACGGTTTTGATGCTTTCAGGGCTATCTGCATTTGATTTCATGTCTTTATCAAAATACAGCTTACCCTTGGATTGGAATCTGGTCATCCAATGAAATTTATTCCAGAACGGTGAGCGGTATTCCAAAGCGCCCCAAAAATCATTAGCCTTATCCGTCATCTCGGCAGCTAGTTGGTCATACTCTGCCCAAGTCTCAACGACGGCCCGTTTGGCTTTTTCTTTCTTACCAGCTTCATAGAGCTTATCTTTGCGGTAGTTCAGAAGCCACCAGTCGCCATCGCAATATAAGCCGTAAATCTTCCCTTTATATTTCTGACCAAAATCAGAAACGGGATACTCTAGCTTGTTTGGCCCGTCAAAAACCTCTGGATCGTATTTTTCAACCCATGGCGTAATGTCAAGCGCTAAACCCGACTCAGCAAAATCAGGCAAGCTAAGTGGTGCTGGAAGCATAAGATCATAACGACCAGTCTGCGCAACAGCTTCTTGCATACCCTTCTGATGGGTTTGGGTAACTGGCACCTCGATCAATTCAACATCGAAACCAGTTGCTGCCTTCCATTCAGCCGTGAACGGTGACATATTACCACCCGAGCCTGACGGATGCATGATCGTAATTGTCTTCTTCTTGGCATTTGGATAAAGCGCTTTAGCAGCGTTGATAGCCCGCTCTTCAGGAGTACCCCCCTCTGCAGCCCAAGCACGCTTTGCACCAAAAGGAGCCGACCGCATGATCATAGAAATTGCGGACGCACTTAAACCCAGACCAGCCATGCCCTTCATCAAATCACGACGATTAACCTTGTAATCGCGCGAGAAGTGCATACCCCAAAGCCTGTAAAGCTCCTTCTTAAAATGTTTTCTCTTCTCTACTTCAGACATGTTTTAGCTCCCTTAAATGTTCACGCAGCAAGAGAAAATTACAGCCATCCCTGCTACGGGCACAATATGTTTCAATTTGCATTTAGGCAAAACAAACAACAACCGTCAATTACTTGACTCTAAATCCTCCAATTAGTTTCTAAATGTAACGGTCGACCTTCCGACGTGTAAAGCACCAAATTACAATTTTTGTAAATTTTTGTAGATAAAATCATTTTTGTGAAACAAAAATACCTCATATAAATAGTGTGAATAATAATTTTTACAGGATTTTTCTAACGTTTTACAGCGCCCAGCGTAAAACCCCTTGCTAAGTGCTTATGTATCAGTAACCCAGCTATAACTATTGGCAACGCAGCAACAGTAGCTAATGCGGCTTGAATTCCGAAGGCCCCACCGTATAAGTGCATGTTGACGGGTACAGTTATTACTGACTTCTCGGTCAGCACCATTGCCAGTAGAAATTCACTCCAGTTGAGAATAAAAATAAATAGTGCCGTGGCAATAACACCACCCTTTATTAATGGCAATGTAACCCGGAAATGTGCTTGCCAGCGACTCATACCGTCCATCATCGCAGCTTCTTCAACCTCTGGAGGAATATCATCTATAAAACTCTTCAGCATCCAGAAAGCGAAAGGAACAGTGAAAGTTACATATGCAAGTATTAAACCTATATGAGTATCCCGCAAACCAAGCCAACCGAATAATATCAAAAATGGAATAGCTATCACTACTGTCGGGATTCCGCGGACGGAGAGAATGGAAATCGCAAGTGCATGCCCCCCAGCCTGATAGCGAGCAAATCCTATCGCTGCCATGCCTCCTATAAATAAAGAAATAAATGTTGCGGCACCAGATACAATTAAAGAATGTAGCATAGCCACCCATGAAGCCCCATTTCCGGCAAGATAAACCCCTTTAAACTCAATTATTAGTGGCGCATAATTTGCCCAGGTAGCCTGATCCGAAATCCAAACTGGTGGCGACGACCCCCACTCATAAGTAGGCTTAAAAGACGTCGAAACCATCCAAAAAATGGGAAATAGTGCAAAAAGAAGTCCTAATACAAGCGCTATAAAATGGTGCAGACGAAAACGTTGGTTTAGCAATGCAAAGCCTCTTTTGCTCTAATTGAAAAAATTAGCCAGAAAAATAGTGGGAATAATATAAACTTAAAAACATCATTAGGAGGAGATTTTAAATATGACTAGTCGTTATGACACTTTACTTTACGAAAAGAAAGGGGCTAGAGCGAACATTACGCTTAACCGGCCAGAATTGTTAAATGCCGTCGCCATGAACGGAGTAATAGAACTGCATTCGGTCGCAAAATTGATTGCTGAAGATAATGATATTCGGATGGTTACTATAAACGGTGCCGGAAGAGCATTTTCGACCGGTATAGATCTAAAAGACCTTTCTAACGGCAAAATTGACAATAGTTACTATGATTTGTGGGACCAGGCACTAAGGCATTTTGAAGTCATGGAAAAGTTAGTAATTTGCCGAATTCATGGTTATGCATTAGGGGGCGGACTGCAACTTGCCTTAGCAGCTGACATACGCGTATGCACACCGTGTGCCAAACTCGGATTGCCTGCCATAAAAGAAGGTTTGATACCAGGCCTTGGTACCCTGAGACTAGCAAGGTATATTGGCGTTGGAAGAGCTAAACGGCTAATTATAAGCGGAGAAATGGTTGACGGCGAAGAAGGTGAAAAAATTGGCCTCGTTGATTACCTTGTATCGCCAAATAATACTAAAAAGGAATTTGAAGTAATTGTGGATAAATTAGCGAGTTTGAACTCTCATGGGTGCAGGTTGTCTAAACAAATGCTTGCTCACTGCTTTGACTTAGATTTTGACAACTTTTTTTCCCTATATAAGAGTCTACAAGCGGACGCTACTTCGTCAGCTGACTTTAAGGAAGCTATGTCAGCATACAAAGAAAAACGCACACCAGTTTGGTCATAAGTAAATATGGGTCTGAATATGATAAATATCGATTTTCGTACAGCCCCCCATGATTACAAGCATTGGAATATTTCGTTTTCGGGATCCATTGCTACATTGGTGCTTGATGTTGATGAAGAAGAAAGCAGTTCTAGAGGATATCGTTTAAAACTTAACTCTTATGATCTCTCTGTAGATATTGAGTTAAATGATGCCATCCAACGTTTAAGGTTTGAGCACCCCTCAGTACATTGCGTCATTTTAACATCTGCCAAACAAAACGTATTTTGTGCAGGCGCCAACATTGGAATGTTAAGCACAGCTTCTCATAGCAGCAAAGTGAATTTCTGCAAATTTACGAACGAAACCCGCCTTGCAATCGAGGATGCAAGCCGAAATTCTGGTCAGATATATTTTTGCGCAATCAATGGCTCGTGTGCCGGTGGTGGGTATGAATTAGCCCTTGCCACAGATCATATTGCAATAATAGACGATGGTGCTACCTCGGTTTCGCTGCCTGAAGTACCATTGTTGGGTGTACTGCCGGGCACAGGTGGTCTCACCCGCCTAGTAGACAAAAGGCAAGTCCGGAAAGACCACGCCGATTACTTCTGTACAATTGAGGAAGGAATACGAGGCCAGCGAGCAGTGGAGTGGAATCTTGTAGACGAACTCATACCACGCTCTTTCTGGAAGGAAGCCGTCAGTGCGCGCGCCAAAAAGCTTACTGAACAATCCGATCGGCCAATAGAAGCAGAAGGGATAGAGCTAACGCCTCTCAACCGCAACCTTTCGGACAACTTAATAGAATATACCTACGTCAAGTGTATGATTGACACTGTATTAATGGCTGCTCATATTACGGTGCACGCACCATTTTCCGCACCTCCCGAAGACCTTGAGTCAATCCACCGTGAGGGAGCAAACTTCTGGCTCCTAGCCATGACTCGCGAACTTGAAGACCTAATTTTACATCTCAGATTTAATTGTAGTAACATAGGAACCTGGCTTCTATATACAGAAGGACAGAGTAAGTTTGTTGAGTCAGTTGACAAGATATTAGTTGATCACTCGAAAAACTGGTTCATTCAGGAAATGATATTGTACACTAAGCGAACTTTTAAACGCTTAGATCTGTCAGCCCGTTCAATGTTTGCCCTTATCAAACCTGGCTCTTGTTTTTCAGGTACTCTTCTTGAATTAGCTCTGTGTGCTGACCGGATTTATATGCTGGATGGCATTTTTGAAAATCAAAACGAACCCGCCGCTACGATATTGGTGACCACTGCTAATCAAGGTTGCTACCCCATGGGCAACGGCCTTACCCGTATAGACGTTCGCTTCCTAAATAACACTTCTGCTTTATCATCCATCAAGAAGCAAATAGGAAAACATCTGAAGGCACAAGAGGCCATGGCTTTAGGCTTAATTACTTTTGCTCCAGATGATATAGATTGGGAAGATGAAACACGGATGGCGATTGAAGAGCGAGCAGCATTTTCCCCAGACGCTTTATCTGGCATGGAGGCCTCCCTGAGATTTGCGGGGCCTGAAACTATGGAAACAAAAATTTTTAGCCGGCTCTCAGCATGGCAAAATTGGGTATTTCAAAGGCCTAACGCGGTTGGGGAAAAAGGTACTCTCACATTATATGGTAGCGGGAAACGACCCGATTTTGATGTAGAACGGGTGTAAAGTGACAATAGATTACAATCAACTTATACCTAATAATGTGGGTTTGTCGGATAACCGTCGACTGCTACGTGCACTGGAAACATGGCAACCTAACTATTTAAAATGGTGGGCTAGCATGGGGCCCAGCGACTTCATGAATTCTGACGTTTACTTACGCACGGCAATATCTGTTGAAAGTAACGGTTGGGCCCATTTCGACAAGGTAAAAATGCCTGACTATAGGTGGGGAATTTTTCTAGCTAAACCAGAAGGGAATCGCAAAATCTCTTTTGGCCTGCACATGGGTGAGCCTGTGTGGCAGGAAGTTCCCGGGGAACATCGTTCAACCCTTCGGCGTTTAATCGTTACGCAAGGCGATACAGAGCCAGCAAGCGTTGAACAACAGCGTTTGTTAGGACATACATGTCCTTCTCTCTACGATTTAAGAAATTTATTCCAAGTAAATATTGAAGAAGGTCGGCATCTCTGGGCTATGGCTTATTTGTTACATGCATACTTTGGACGAGATGGCCGTGAAGAAGCTGATCAGCTGCTGGAAAGGCGTTCAGGAGATATAGACAAACCGCGGATTCTTGGCGCATTCAATGAAAGTACCACCGATTGGTTATCATATTTTATGTTTACTTTTTTCACGGATCGAGACGGTAAATTCCAACTGGCTGCACTAGCCGAATCAGCTTTTGATCCCTTAGCTCGAACATGTCGGTTTATGCTCACGGAAGAAGCTCACCACATGTTTGTTGGAGACACCGGAATTCAAAGGGTCATTCAGCGGACTTGTGAATTAATGATATCCAAAGACACGGATAACATTGCTCCTTATGGGGGTATAAACTTGGATACGATACAGCGTTATCTAAATTTTCATTTTGCGATTTCTCTAGATTTATTTGGATCGGAAATTTCGACTAATGCAGCTAACTATTTCACGAGCGGAATAAAAGGTCGTTACAAAGAAGATAAAATCGATGACAATCATGTGTTGTCCAACTTAGCATACAATGTGTTCAAGCTTGAATCGGGTAAAATATCTACAAGTGCAGAACCCGCATTAACCGTACTTAACGAAAGATTGAGAGACGATTATATAGAAGATTGCAACAAAGGCATTTACCGTTGGAATAAAACAATTCGGGAGCACAATATAAATTTTACGTTACAATTACCAAATCGTGCATTTGGGAGAAGTATTGGTCAATACCGAAACAATAGGTTCACGCCGGACGGTGCGTTAATCAGTACTACTGATTGGAATAATATGAAAAATACGTGGCTTCCTAACAAATCTGATCAAAATCATATAAAATCTCTCATGCAAAAGGTTGTTGAACCAGGTGCATTTGCTGGTTGGATCGCTCCTCCTCGGCGGGGAATAAATGGACAGCCCATTAGTTTTAAATACGTTCGATTGAGCTAATTGTTAAAACATATTAGGGAGGAAACTATGAGCGACTATCCCAATTTATTTTCTGAGTGGCACATTCGAAACTGTAAGATCAAGAATAGAGTAGTATTCCCACCCACCTGCCCGACTTGGGTTTCAGACCCGTGGAATGGCCTGTTTACGGATATGGCGACTAATTATTATGAGGAACGTGCAAAAGGCAATGTCGGACTCATTATTATAGGTGGCACTCATGTGCATCCCAGTTCGATAATGGCTCCACTGCTAATGCCACAATTATTTGATGACCGGCAGATTGAACCGCTATCACAAATTGCTGATGCTGTGCATAAACACGGCTGTAAATTAGCGATTCAGCTTTGGCATTCAGGAGTAAGAGGGTTTCCAGCATACAAACAGGCACCAGGATATGATCCCGATGCAACCTGGTATACGGTATCTCCCAGTCAAGTGCCCTTAGGAGAATTTCCTGGCGCGTCTACACCTAAAGAATTGGACGAAGAGGAGATACAAGAGCTAGTCAACGCATATGGCACAGCTGCTGAGCGGGCTATCAAGGCCGGGCTTGACGGGGTAGAACTTCACCTAAGCCACGGCTACCTACCCTGGCAATTCCTCTCACCATTATATAATAAACGAAAGGACAAATGGGGCGGGAGTTATGAAAATAGACTGCGATTTCCTTTAGAGGTATTGAGAAGTATTCGCAATAAAATAGGTGACCAGCCATTTCTAGGTTACCGGATAAATTCTACTTCATTTTGGCCGGGCGATCTTGAGATAGAAGACGTAAGAAAAATTGTACCCGATATTGAAAAAAATGCTGACATAGATTTTGTAGATGTTTCGGCTGGCGTACACCATGCTTTTATTCATACCCCAATGGAATTTAAGGGAGGATGGGAGCGAGGATACGCAAGACAGATTAGAGAGGTATCTAATAAACCAGTATTGGCGGTCGGTAGAATTACCACGCCTGATTTAGCTGAATCACTATTGCAAGCCGGTGATGCAGATGCAATTTGCCTCGCTCGTCAACTCTTTACTGATCCATTTTGGGCAAAAAAAGCAGCAGAAGGTAAAGCTGGAGACATACGGGCTTGTGTTGCAGCTAATTTCTGTTGGAAGAGCGTTAGCCGCGGAGCAAGAATTCAATGTGTTTATAATCCTACCATTGGAAGAGAGGATGTCTGGGGAGAAGGGACACTGGAAAGTGTTCAAAATTCAAAAAACGTTTTAATCATTGGTGGGGGGCCTGCGGGTCTAGAATTTGCCCGGGTCGCATCTGCCAGAGGTCACAAAGTCTCCTTATTTGAAGCTGAAGGAGAACTAGGCGGCCATGTCCGCTTACATTCGTTGCTACCAAGCCGCACTGAATATGGAGAAATTGCTCGATGGCTTGCCGATCAAGCAAAAAAAAATGGTGCCAGCCTTCATGTTAATAATAGAATTTCAGAAGATAACTTAGACAACCTCATAGATACTGAGTCTCCAGATCATATTGTGTTGGCAACAGGCTCTTCAGTTTGCATAGATGGCTTTCAGGGATGGACGGGAGAACCTATAAGCGGATGGGAAAGCGGAAATTGTATTGGCTGGAATGAAGTGCTTATTTCTCAGTCGAGGGCTGCCGGCGTTTCGTTCCCTGGAGATGTGGTGGTTATAGACGACATGTGCGATGTTGTCGCACCATTGACCGCTGTCGCTCTCACGGCAGCAAATGCCAATTCGGTCACATTGCTTACCAGATGGCCGATGGTCGGCATGGAAACGATTCTTGATGTATATTTAGATTGGATTCTCCCAAAACTCTATGAGTCTGGGGTACAAATGCTATGCGATAATTTTGTTCGCAAAATATCTGGTAAAAAATTACATGTATATAATGTGCATCACGAAGACAACTCGCGTATCCTCAATGCGGATTGGATAGTGATGGCAACAGGACGTCGTTCGGAGAACGAACTATTGCCAGCTATAAAACAAAGAAAAATTAGTGTTGAAACAATAGGTGATGCAATAGCCCCACGCTCAACTTACGAAGCAGTATATGAAGGTCACAGACAGGCAAGAAAAGTATGAGTTACGGTATGACAGTGGATACTGGTTACACTTTCACCGACATGGTTGTTTCTTCTGAAGATGCTAGTGCGATGAGTTTTGGGTTTGCAATGGAAGATCAAAACTAACGGTCGCGAATCCGAACTACCTAACTGTTTTGTAGTTGAGTTGCAGTCTGGATAGTGTGTTCGAGGATTTAAAGCCGGTGGAGGTGGATATGGCAATCCGCTAGAACAACCTCTAATTAAGGTTTTAAAAGATTTAGAAGAGGCTAAGAAACCGCAGAAGGAGTGCATGAAAATCATGGTGTGGTAATAAATGATCCTGTGGAAAATAATATAACCTATCCCTCGATGACGAAGCCACTAAATCTATTCGGAACACTTTATTATAAAAGCATAATTTTACACTGTTTTATTAAGCAAGCTAATACTCTTAAGTGTATATTCTTAGCCTAACGATCGGGAATCAAAACCTTACCTTCCATCAGGCGTCTTGCTGTACGAATTACGATAACATTTTTTGCTTCCCAATAACTATTAGCCGACGTTCTACCGACATTTGTGCTCAATAAGAGCGAGCCTGATGGGTGTCCAATAACAATTGACCCTACATTGACTCTTTGTTGGGATACTGCGTCATTAACAAGAGTTCCGTCTATCTCGGCAGCTACTGCAAGACACATAGCCCCCGTTAAAGGCAGAACCCGGTGTGGCCTTTTCATGGAAATAATTCGTGCTGTTATATCTATATCGCGCTTACTTAGACTACAGCCGGCAAGTGTACTCGAATCAAGAGATGATGCAATCAGTGCCAGTTTGGGAACACTCAAACTATTTCTAGAAAGTTGCATAGCTTCAGCACCACAAAGTCTTATAGTCTCAAGGCTCTTCAATAGGCTCTCTTGACCTTCCAACTCATCTGGCAACTCGTTACCGACCAACCCCACGTCTTTTGAATAGATGAACATACACGCTGTTGTAGCATCAACCAGCGACGCTCTAATTTTTCCAAAAATAGGTACATCAAATACGTCCACTGCGTTACCTGTCGGTAAAAGATTTCCAGTTATTGCACCCCCAGGATTTTGAAATTCGAGTTCAATAGGTGACCCGTTCCCTGCCACACCCTCTATATTAAAAGTGCCTTCGACTACTGCTTGGGAATTCGCCACCTTAAATCGTGTATTTACAATAGTTTTAGTGTTGGTATTATGTAGGCACAGTTCGACGTCACCGTCCAGAACGTTAACTAGACCCTCATCTATCGCAAAATGGCCAACGCCAGAGCTCAAATTTCCACAATTACTGTCCCAATAAATAATTCCTTCATTTACCGCAACCTGTCCAAAGGTATAGTCTAATACTGCCTTAGAATTTGTCGACGGCCCAACGATAATTACTTTACTTAATGACGAAAGACCGCCACCCATGCCATTCAATTGTCGTCCATAAGGGTCTGGACTGCCCATTGTAGAAAGTATCATACGATCCCGTGAGTGACCTGGGGGAGGCACATCTCGAGCGTGGAAAAACAGTCCTTTGCTCGTGCCCCCCCTCATAAACACAGCCGGAATACTACTCTGGCTCATATTAACCTGCACAAAACTTGGCAGCATCTTTGCCAGCAATTCTTCCGAACACAGCACCACGCATAACTGAAGTCGCACCCGTGTAGGTGCGATAATATAATCCCGCTGTTTCACCTGCTGCGTATAATCCTGGCATCACTTCTCCATCTACATTTAGAACCCGTGCCTGACCATCTATTTTTAACCCACCAAAAGTGAAACAATTCGCCGCGATTATAGGCCAGGCACGAAACGGCCCTTGATTTATAGGCCTTGACCAATTGGATTTTGGTGGATCTAAATCAATTGTCGCTAGATCATCTAACCCTAAAGCATTAAATTTATTAGTAGCCGGACAGGCCTTATTATATTCGGTTACGGTACGGCGTAACCCTCTGGCATCAATGTTTAGAATTTCCGATAGTTTATCAAGAGAATCTGCCTCAACAGGCGCTTGATCAGTTCGAACTGATTTTTGCCAATTTGGCACGTCATCAAGACGCGAATCACATATAGTAAAAGCTATTCCCTCTGGTTGCTGCATAATCTCCCGAGTAATCGCCTCATAACTAGCATCTACTGTCAGAGGGGCTTCGTCTACAAACCGTCTCCCTTTCTTGTTAACTAAAATACCATATGGAAAGTTCAGCACGACCGGTTCATGACGGCCGGATCTTGGATCAACGGGCTGCGCATGAAAACTCCCAAAATCACCGCAGGGCGCAGCTCCTATATTTAATGCCATACGAATACCCTCACCCTTATTATAATACCCCCCCCGAGCTACTGGTCTTATATATTGGCTAGCCGGCCCCATATACCTACTTAACATTTCGGGGTTGCCTTCAAACCCTCCCGAAGCCAGTACAATTGCAGGAGCTTTAAATTTAATATCACTATTCTCCTCGTTTACTGCATTTACACCGCAAATTTCACCATTTTTTCCAAGAATCAGATTTCGTCCCGTAGTGCGATAAAAGATATTAATTGCGTCCGGTACACTTTCAGCATAATCAGCTAATGCCTCTACTAAAGCCAACCCTCCCCCTGCCGGCGCTATACGACTTGTACATTCCGTAATAAAATAGTTTGGTAAAAAATCAAATGTTACACCAAAACCAGACAACCAATTTAATGTTGGCCCTGCATTATTAGCCAAGGTAGTAATCACCTCAGGATCAGTAAAACCAAGCCCTTTAAGTAAGGACGGCCATTTATCGTATGGCTCAGAGGCATCTTTAATTATTTCGGGATCCAGATGGCCACCGGCATTAGCTGCTAAATGCTCCTCAAAATCGTCCGCAACTTCATCTCGACTTTTCATGCGCCAAAAAGATTCAGTATATCTTGTATTCCCACCGCGCTCCTCCTTAGGTGCGCGCTCCAGCAACGCAACACTTGCACCGCTTTGTTGTGCACTCACTGCTGCCGAAAGACCAGCAATTCCACATCCCACCACAACAACATCAAAATTAAATATTTTTTCCTTCATCAATTGCCTCTTCCCCTCGCGATGATTAAGTTCAAGTCTTATAAAGTATTGTTCCGTGGAATAAATGTAAAAATCGTTGAATCAAATCGTGTCAAAATCCTTAACTTTAGAACCAATAACTCGATTGGAAGATAATCGCCTACTACAAGGGCTAGGAAAGTTCGTTGACGATATCACTTTAGAGCGTCAGTCTTTTGGTGTTGTCTTACGTAGTCCCCATGCTCACGCTAAAATTGTAGATTTAGACACTGCTGAAGCATCTAGATTGCCAGGTATAATAGGAATACTAACTGCTATAGATTTAATCGACGAGAACATAGGTGGTATCCCCTCCCCTGTCAAAATTGAGAATCGTGATGGGTCAGTGTGCCGAACTCCTAAAAGGCCAGTATTGGCTAATAAGCTAGTGCGATTCGCTGGTGACCCAGTAGCCTTTGTTGTTGCCGAGACCCTAAATGCGGCGCTTGATGGCGCTGAAGCAATAAAAATTATCTATGACGAACTAACTCCTGTTACTGACATAATGACAGCTTTAGAAACGTCATCTCCGCGATTACACGAAGAAGTTCCACAGAATATCTGTATAGATTGGGAGAATGGAGATATAGATAAAGTACAAACCCACTTTGCAAATGCTTCGAAAGTTGTCTCTTTAGAAACAACTAATAACCGGGTTGCTCCAAGCCCTATTGAACCGAGAAATTGCCTCGGTGAGTATGACCCTGGCTTGAAACAATACACTCTCCACACGCCTTCTCAAGGAGTTCATCGCATCCGTTCCCTACTTGCAACTAATCTACTAAATGTTCCTCAAAACAAACTTCGCGTAGTGACTCCAGATGTGGGAGGAGGGTTTGGTGTAAAACTGTGGTTGTATCCTGAGCATGTATTAGTTCTATTAGCTGCTAGAATGTACAAGCGCCCTGTTAAATGGTGCGCAACTAGAGGAGAAAGCTTTCTTTCCGATCATCATGGTCGTGATGTTCTTACTCGTGGAGAAATGGCGTTGGATCGTGACGGAAATATCCTAGCCCTACGCATAGATAATGTTGCAAACATTGGAGCCTATCCCTCGTACTTTGGCCCATTTATTCCAACGGCTGGTGGTACCCGAGTAGTGACCGGCCCTTATGATATTCAAGATGTTCATATGCGGGTGCGGGGAGTTTTTACTAATAGCGCTCCTGTCGATGCCTATCGTGGGGCAGGACGTCCGGAAAATGCATTCCTTGTACAGCGCCTCCTCGACATGGCTGGCCGAGAATTAGGCATTGAAAAAAGTGAAATTCACCGGCGAAATCTAGTAAGGTCAGATGATATTCCTTATACAAATGCGCTCGGCCAAACATATGATACAGGTGATTTCGGCAATAACCTTGAGATCGCTCTAGATGCTGCAAACTGGGATAATTTTGAGACAAGAAAGAAAAATGCCCGAGCAGAGGGATTACTTCGAGGTATCGGTATTTCTTGCTACGTTGATCCTTGCGGTGGGAACAGAGACCAATATACGCAGATACAATTTGCCCCTGATTGTACAGTTCAAGTCTCGACCGGCACACAATCTACAGGACAGGGTCACGAAACTGTTTATACACAGATAACTTCCCAACAATTTCAATTAGATGCATCCAAGATAAAAATAATACAGGGAGACACCAACGTTATCCCAACGGGACAAGGTTCGAGTGGCTCACGCTCCATGTCAATCGGTGGCAATGCCCTTAAACTCGCTGCAGAACAAAGTATTAAAAAAGGTAAATTCGTTGCTGGCATATTGTTGGAAGCTGACGTCAAAGATATAAAATACATTGACGGAGCTTACGAAGTGAAAGGAACGGATCACAAATTACTATTTAAAGATGTCTTAAAGGCGTCATTTCAACCCGATAGTGTACCGATTGGCCATGATTTAGGGTTAGATAGCAAAGTTCATTATATGTACCGAGACCTTACGTTTCCAAACGGCTGTCATATTTGTGAGGTTGAAATTGATGTTGAGACTGGACGCCTCTTTATCGTTAATTATTGTGCAGTGGATGATTTTGGCGTCGTAGTTAATCCAGTTATAGTAGACGGGCAAGTTCATGGAGCGGTTACCCAAGGTATAGGACAAGCTCTAATGGAACACAGCATATTCGATCAAAATACTGGCCAATTATTGACTGGCAGTTTTATGGATTACGCGCTACCAAGAGCAGATGATCTCGTTTGCTTCAATCTACAGAAGACAGAAACCCCCTGTACTACAAATCAACTTGGTGTTAAAGGATGTGGCGAATCTGGATGCTCCGTTGCACCAGCTGCAATCGTGAATGCGGCGGTTGATGCTCTAAACGAGTTTGGTGTTCAACATATAGAAATGCCTGTAACTTCGGAAAAAATATGGCGTCTTATCTCTCGCAGAGGTCATAAAAACTCGGTATAAAAAATAAATGATAACAAAATCAACTCGTCCAAAAGATGCCGCTACTTTAGCTCTGATTAAACAGGAAAAAAATCAGACTAGCGTACTCATGGGGCAACGGGGGAAAGAACAAGTATTCATGCCAGAAAGATATGTATTCCCGGGCGGAGCTGTTGAGACTTGTGACAGATATGTTCACCCTTCCGCGGAGCTGCGTAAAAACGTTTGGTCTCGGCTCTCTCGCTCTTGCAGTCCTTCACGGGCACGTGCGCTAGCCGCTGCTGCAATCCGGGAAACATACGAGGAGACTGGACTTATGCTTGCTGACCCCAGCATTACTACGACTCGCAAAATACAAGATGAATGGCAACCATTTCATGCAAAAGGGTTAGCTCCAGCACTGGATAAACTTGATTATATTTATCGGGCAGTCACACCTCCCCGACGCACTAGGCGATTCAATGCAAGATTTTTCATGGCATCGGCCAATGACTTGCATGGAACAATAACTGGCAATGGGGAATTACACGATATTGCATGGGTTCCGTTATCTGAAGCTCTCGAAATGCCAATTCCTCAAATTACACGCATTGTTCTGAAAGAAATTGAGCGATTATTGGAATGCTCCCCTACCCGAAATAACGTAAAAAAAACACCTTTTTTCCATAGGGTTGGAAAAAAATACATCCTAGAGATGGAGTAATTAATAAACGCTCTCTAGCAACACAAGTTTTTATCACTTAGATCTCACAGAATTACGCACTTGAGAAATTTTTTTATCTGACAACCCATAGCTACGCGCAGATTCTATAATACTATTCCACGTTGAATTTGGCAGAGGTACTCCGTGACGAGTTCTATATCTTCGATTACTTTCCTCCACATCGCCTGGACATAAAACGTTTCCATCCTTATCAATTGGGATAGATGAACGAAAAAAATTAATGTAGGATCTTAACTCTTCCTCAAAACTCCCGTCCTGAGACAGGAATTCATGTGCTATATAAATTGATAGCATCCCATTAACTAGCTTTTTTTCTCCAGTTTTTGAACAACCAGAACCCGTCAATGCACCGGCTAAAACCTCACACATAAAAGAAAGCCCAGACCCCTTGTGCTCACCCATCGGTCGAATTGCCCCGGAGCCGATGCGAACATCGAGTGGCTGAGTAGTTTCATTTGCACCATAAATCAAACAAGGATCATTAGAAAACGTCCCGTCTTTATCAATCAAAGCGTCAGCCATTAGCGGTGCGCCTCCCCCCAGTGCGTTGAGTACTTTACCTTCGGCCACAATTGAGGTTGCGAAGTCTAAAACCAAAGTTTTTTCGTCAAAAGATGGGATGCCTATACATATTGGATTAGTTGAAAGTCGTCGTTCGGTTCCGCCAAACGGAGCCACAAGCAACCCCAGACCGGTAGTATTTACAAAATGAATTGATATTAAACCATTTTCCGCAGCCATTTCACCCCAATCCCCAATTCTTCCCAAGTGGCCAGAATTGCGAAGCGCCACAACTGACAAACCCTGCTCTTTAGCTTTTTCAATACCAAACTGAACTGCAAGCGGGCCAATCGTCTGCCCAAAACCATGATTCCCGTCTAACACACCCAGTGCATCATTTTCATTCACTATTGAGATTACTTGGTCACGTTTTACTCTTCCTTCACTCAACCAATGCAGATATCGGGGCACACGCAAGACACCATGACTCTCATGACCTGAAAGATTAGACTTAGTTAAATAATAGCCAATTCGCCCTGCCTCTTCTTTAGAACACCCTGCTGCTATGAAAATATCTGTAGTAAATTGGCATAAAACATTAGAGTCTACTGTAATACTGTCATTATTTTTGGCTAACATTCTATTCAATTCCTTTTGCGTTCACGAGACAGCATCCCAAGCAATGAAACCAATAGTTGATCCCGTTCTTCTACCAACTGTTCAATAGAACGCCCGTCAGCCTCTTTTTCCACTCCGCTAATTAATTTCTTAGTTGCCTCCAGACTGAGACTTGGGGAACTTCCAAGGTCAGCCCACCAAGTTTCTAGGGCTGGCCCCAAATGCTCAATTGAATGGCGAATTCCACCCCTACCACCCGCTAGGTGTAGGATTAAATTTGGCCCCATTAACGCCCAACGAAGACCAGGCCCATAACAAATAGCCGTATCAACATCTTCTACACTCGCAATATCTTCTGCTACCAAGTGTGCAGCTTCACGCCACATTGCTGCCTGAAGTCTGTTGGCCAGATGGCCCGGGACTTCTTTATTAATACGTATCGCCTGCTTACCACAGTCGTTATAAAATTTAATAGCCCAATTAACTGCAGCGGGATCAGTTTCTTTTCCTCCAACAACTTCAACCAATGGTATTAGATGTGGCGGGTTAAATGGGTGGCCAATAACGTATCGGACCCCACCTTTACGCCCAGCCTGAAGTTCACTAATTAATAGTCCTGAAGAACTGGATGCCAGAACTATATCCTCCGGCATATGATCGTCCAATTTACTAAATAAATTAATTTTAGCATCCTTCTCTTCCGGCCCACTTTCTTGAATAAAATGGCAGTTTGAAACAGCTTCAACAGGATCATCAAAGAAATTAATTTTGTCAGTATTGAGTGCTTCCCCAATCCCCAATCTTTGCATCACAGGCCATGCATTTTCAATAAAACCGAGACAACGCTTTTCAAAACCGGGGGCCGGGTCCCAAACATTAACAGCAAAACCATTTGATAAAAATTGCGCTGCCCAAGATGCACCAATTGTACCGGCTCCAAGAATTGCAACGCGCTCCACCATCTTTGAATCTAACAAGTTCATAACTCTTTTCCCATATATAAATATTTTTTAAATTAGCACACTACATACTTACCCACACTTTGTTATAACATGTGGCACAAATTAATCTCAGCATACAAATTCCATATAGGAGAATAACATTGCATTTCGACGGGACAGCAACATATGTGACAACTCAAGAATTGAAAACCGGTGTTAACGCCGCAATAGCATTAGAGCGCCCTCTACTGGTAAAGGGTGAGCCTGGCACAGGAAAAACTATTTTAGCAAAGGAGATTGCTGAAGCATTGACGGCTCCCTTAGTGGAATGGCACGTAAAATCCACAACAAAGGCTCAACACGGTCTATACGAATACGATGCCGTTGCAAGACTACGCGATGGTCAGCTCGGAGATGAAAATGTGAAAAATATTGCTAATTATATTCTGCCGGGAAAGTTATGGGAGGCCTTTACCTCCTCATCTAAACCTGTACTATTAATTGATGAAATTGACAAGGCGGACATAGAGTTCCCAAATGATTTGCTATTAGAGCTCGATCGCATGGAGTTTTATGTTTATGAAACCAAAGAAACCATCCGAGCGATTCATCGCCCGATAATAATCATTACTTCAAACAACGAAAAAGAATTACCTGATGCTTTCTTACGACGTTGTTTTTTTCATTATATTAGATTTCCCGATAGGGAAACAATGGAAACAATAGTTGAAGTCCACTTTCCAGATATAAAAAAGAGACTAGTTAACGAAGCACTTAATTTATTTTATGATATACGCGAAGTACCAGGATTGAAAAAGAAACCCTCTACGTCAGAATTATTAGATTGGCTAAAATTGCTTATGTCAGAAGACATTTCACCTGAAGACTTGCGACAGACCGAATCATCACAACTTATTCCACCCCTCTATGGCGCACTATTAAAATCTGAACATGATGTGCATTTGTTTGAGCGACTAGCATTTCTTGATCGTCGCAAACAAAGCTAAGAGAAGTTGATGTTTCAAAATTTATTTCGAGAATTACGCAGAGTCGATATACCAGTATCAATCCCTGAATACCTAGATTTAATGTCTTCCATGGACCTAGGTCTTGCCTATTATAGTATTGATGAATTTTATTACCTTTCCCGCACTCTATTGATAAAAGATGAGCGGCACCTTGATCAATTTGATCAAATTTTTTCTCATGTTTTTAAGGGAATTACTTTTTTGGAAGCACCGAATACCCCACCAGATGTTCCCGAAGAATGGCTTAAAAGAATGTCTGAACTACATTTAAGCGAAGAGGAGAAAAAGAAAATCGAGGCCCTGGGGGGCTGGGAGAAACTAATGGAAGCCTTGCGTCAAAGAATAAAAGAACAAGAAAAACGGCATGAAGGTGGTAGTAAATGGATAGGGACAGGGGGCACATCTCCCTTTGGCGCCTACGGTTATAATCCTGAAGGAGTTCGTATCGGTCAAGAAAATAGCCGTCACCAACGTGCCGCAAAAGTTTGGGATAAGCGCGAGTTTCGAGACCTCGACGGAGGTGTTGAGCTGGGCACGAGGAGTATGAAAATAGCCTTGCGCCAGCTACGCCATTTTGCACGCGAAGGGTCAGCTAACCAGCTCGACCTTGAAGACACTATTCAATCTACCGCGCGCAACGGCGGATGGCTTGATCTACGCATGATACCGGAAAGGCATAACGCAACCAAAGTTTTATTGTTGCTTGATGTAGGCGGTTCAATGGACAGACATGTTAAAGAATGTGAACAGCTTTTTTCTGCAGCTAAAAGTGAGTTTAAACACCTAGAGCAATTTTATTTTCATAATTGTGTATATGAGAAAGTGTGGAGGTCTAATCGCCGAAGACATTCTGAGCATATTTCAACTTGGGAACTTATAAACAGTTATAACTCTGAATATAAACTCATATTTGTCGGGGATGCTTCCATGAGTCCGTATGAAATTGTTTACCCCGGAGCCAGTGTCGAACATTCTAACGCTGAACCTGGTCAGCTATGGATCCAACGACTTCTTAATGCATTCCCAAATTATGTTTGGCTTAACCCAATTTGCAAACTCGACTGGCCAATGTCCCAATCAGTAGGTCTTATGCAGAACATCATCAATAACCTAATGTATCCAATTACGCTGGACGGACTTGATGAGGCCATGCGCAACCTTAGCAAATAAACTTATTCAGAACCGAGTACTTTTCCTGGGTTCATTATCTGCTTGGGATCCATACTTTTTTTTATTTGTCTCATTACATCGACCGAGTTTCCATGCTCTAATTCTAAATACTTAATCTTACCAACTCCGATTCCGTGCTCTCCTGTACACGTTCCTCCCATTTTAAGTGCTCTCTCCACCATATTATCGTTAACCACTTTAGCTCTAGCTAATTCTTCTTTATCATTAGGATCCAAAACGAAACCTACATGAAAATTACCATCACCTGCATGACCTACAATAGGTGCTAACAAATTAGCATCTTCAATTTCTCGCTTTGTCTCCAATAAACACTCTGCAAGCTCAGATATCGGCACACAAACATCGGTTGCCCATACTTGACTTCCTGGCCGCAGTGCAAAACAAGCATAAAGCACATCGTGCCGAGCTTGCCACAGAGCACTACGCTCCTCTACGGTGCGAGTCCAGTGGAAGTCAGAACCACCAAATTCTCCAGCAATATTTCCAACCAGCTTTGCCTGTTCTTCAACCCCCTGAGTAGTGCCATGAAATTCAAACAGAATCGTATGCTCCGGTTTACAATCTAATTTTGAAAAGCGAACGCAAGCATCCATTTGAACGTCATCCAGTAACTCCATGCGGGCTACAGGAATTCCCGACTGTATGGTTAAGATTACGGTATTAACCGCTTCCTCTAGAGACGGGAACGCACATCTCGCAGCTGATATAGCTTCTGGCAAACCATAGAGGCGCAGGGTAACTTCGGTAATTATACCCAGCGTACCTTCAGACCCAACAAATAAACGCGTCAGGTCATAACCAGCGGCTGATTTTCTGGCCCGACCACCAGTGTTTATAATTCTGCCGTCTGAAAGTACAACAGTTAAGCCCAACACATTTTCGCGCAAAGTCCCATAACGAACTGCATTGGTGCCAGAAGCGCGCGTGGCCGCCATTCCTCCAAGAGACGCATCCACTCCTGGGTCAATAGGAAAAAATAAACCAGTATCCTTGAGATGCCTATTTAACTGTAAGCGGGTAACTCCCGCTTCCACAGTACAATCCAAATCTGATTCACTAACCCGTACAATGTTGCTCATCTCTCTCATGTCGATACATATACCGCCAAAAGGCGCAGTAACATTGCCCTCTACTGATGTTCCAGTACCATAAGGGATTATCGGTGCATTATATAGAGCACAAACCTTCACTATTTCCGAAACTTCTTGAGAGCTCTGAGGAAAAACAACTGCGTCTGGGGGCTGAGAGGAGTAAACACCGCACTCACCATTTCCGTGTTGATCTCGAATTGCCATTGATGTTGTAATTCTATCGCCGAGTAATTCCTCAAGCTGTTTAAAGACAGTATCTTTAATGAAGGTTTTGGTTATCATAATCTAATTCCGTTCAAATTAACTCGTAATTTTCTGCAATAATACACAAACTGCTGAGTACTGACACAAATTCGTTGCAGAATGCCGAATATTTTGGAATTAAAGAAAGCTTACCAATAAATTATTGCTTAGTGCTAACACACGGTCTGAAGAAATGGAATAATAGGATGAATGATATGAAACGTGATCTTATTGGTTACGGTGGCAATCCAACACGACAATCTTTTTCTAATGGCAAGCGTCTCGCCATTTCCATTGTAGTAAATTATGAAGAAGGATCCGAATACTCTCATGCTATGGGCGACTCGCGGCAGGATACAATGTTTGATTGGGGCGCCTACCCCACACCGCCAAATATACGCAATCTAGCAGCCGAATCTGTTACTGAATACGGCTCAAGAGTGGGCGTTTGGCGACTGCTAGATGTACTTCAAAAGGCCCAGGTTAAATCAACTTTTTTTGCCTGTGCATTAGCATTTGAACAGAATCCAAAAGTAGCTGAGGCCGCCATTGCTGCAGGACATGAAATATGCAGCCATGGCTACAGGTGGGAAGAAGTTTTTATGCTAAGCGAAGATCAAGAACGAGAACATATTCGTTTAGCCATAGAATCATTTAAAAAAACTTGTGGTAAACGGCCGGTTGGTTGGTATTGTCGCTATGGCCCCAGCATACACACGCGACGGTTGCTCATAGAAGAGGGGGGCTTCATTTATGATTCAGACGCGTATAACGACGACGTCCCATATTTTACTGAAGTTTCTGGAAAAAAACATCTCGTGGTCCCATATACACCCGATGCAAATGATTTCAATTTTTGGCTGGCGCCAGGGTTTGTAACTGCAGACGATTTCAATATCTATCTGAAAGATAGTTTCGATACCCTCTACGAAGAATCGGAAAAGTCTCCGCGCTTAATGTCAGTTGGGCTTCATCCAAGAATCATTGGTCGCCCTGGAAAAATTAAGAGCCTTTCAAATTTTATAGACTATGCTAAACAACAAAATGGTGTCTGGTTCGCTACCCGCGAAGAAATAGCGCGTGACTGGCTAAGTATTGATGGGTAACTAAATAGCACTTAGCGTTCTGCAATCTTGACAAGAGCTTTACCAAAGTTTTGACCATCCAACATATCCATCATTACCTTTGGTGCAGATTCCAGTCCATTACTTATATCTTCCTTGAAGGCAATTTCACCATTTTTCAACCAGTTGGCCATGCGCGCAATTCCTTGAGGCCACTCCTGCAACCAATCCGTCACTAAAAAACCACTTACGGTAGCGCGACTAACTAAAATATCCTTTAGATGGGACGGGCCTATATATGGGTTAGCTCTGTTGTACTCTGACACAAAGCCACAAACGACAACGCGTGCTCTAAAGGCAAGATTACGCATGGCCGCATCCCCCACAACGCCCCCAACATTCTCAAAATTTATATCAATTCCACGCGGACACGCTTGCAGAACCTGCTCATTTAGATCCTCACTCTCACGATAATTAATAACCCGGTCAAAACCCAGTTCTGAAAGGCAGTATTCCTTTTTATCGTTGCTACCTACTGTACCCACAACATAGCAACCACTAATTTTAGCGATTTGTCCAACCAACGACCCAACTGCACCAGCAGCAGCAGACACGAATACTGTATCTCCTGGTTTAGGTTTGCCCAGTTCAAGCAAACCAAAGTATGCTGTCATACCTGGCATGCCTAGTACGCTCACGCCGTAAGATATGGGGCCCAATGATTCATCTATTTTCCTCAATGCTCCAGCTTTGACAATCGCATAACTTCGCCATCCCATATCACCCGTTACAATATCTCCAGAAGATATGCTTTTGTGCTTAGATGCAATTACCTCTCCTACTCCTCCTCCACCCAATACACATCCTAATTCGAACGGTGGGGCGTAAGACCTGCCAGCATTCATTCGACCACGCATATAAGGATCAATCGACAAATATAGAAGGCGTACCAACACTTCACCAGGGCCGGGGTTAGGTATTGGAACTTCTCGCAATTGAAAGTCACTCTTTTTTACCTTACCAACAGGCCTAGAAGCCAAAATGATTTCTTTGCTAGTTTGGTCAGTAATTTTAGTCATAAACATCCCCTCTACCGCTAAATGTAATTCCTCTTCGCTTTGCTGTAACCAGAAATCTGACTGGCTACTAATTAGTAAGCTGAATATCCTCTATCAACCATGATATTTGCTCCAGTAACAGAATCCGAATCAGAACAAGCCAAATATACTGCTGTACCCGCAGTCTCCTTAGCATCCAGCCAAGGGTCACCCTCACCGAATCTACCCTGAAGTGATGTAAGAAACTCAGGGCTTTCAGAACGATATTCTTCGTTTAAATCTGTTTTAACACACCCGGGTGATAAAGTATTTACCTGGATATTGAATGATCGCAATTCAAGACACATTGTTCGAGTAAGTTGTTTAATACCTCCCTTTGAAGCACAATATGCCGATGAACTCGGAAACCCTCCTTCTCCAAAAATTGACCCGATATTAATTATTTTTCCGCCACCCCGCTTCTTCATGTGGGGAACGACGGCCTGAGAACAGAAAAATGGCGCCTTTAATGTGGTGTCGATTTGTTTATTCCAATCATCCTCGACCGTTCCTTCAACGGGTGTCATTAGATAAACACCTGCATTGTTAATTAAAATATCCACACCACCAAATTCCTGAACAACAGCAAACACCATCTTATTGATTTCATCAAATTTGGTAACATCACATTGAAATGCTTTAATTTCTCCACCCTTCTTGGAAATATCCTCAACTACTTCAGATGCTGCATTTGCATGGTTAAAAAAAACTAATGCGACCTTCGCTCCCTCCTCACAAAAGCGCTCACAGTATGCTTGCCCCATCCCACGCGAGCCACCGGTTATAATCGCAATCTTATTTTTCAATTTTTTCATTTTTCCTCCTGTACGTAGACTCTAGAAATTGTATATATAACTTGCAACAATATGCTCCAATTTGTCACTATCTAGGTTATTTAGAATTTTTTGGCAATAAACGCTGCTCAAAAGTGGGACTTAAAATATGCGGCACGTTGGCATCGATGTTGGAGGAACCTTTACAGATCTGTTTGCCTCTAATCAGCAAACTCAAAAAGCAACACGAGCTCTCAGGTCAGATGTAGCTATGGGTATTAGCAATGATTGGATGGGCATATAGCCTGACCCCCATTTCCCTCACTCTAACCGCCTAATTCATACATCAAGTTGCAAGAATTTTTGAATCTTATTCTTAGCTTGGTTTAATGTTACACGCTCCACGGAAACGTCTGATGGAAAAGCTTGGCACAACCTAGAAGGAAAAGCTGAGTCTAAAACAATGAACACCCCTTTGTCATCGGCACGACGAACTAATCGACCGTAGGCCTGCTTTAATTTTAAACGAGTTAACATATCATCATATTTTGCACCCCCAAACTTTTGCCTCCGAAATCTATGTAATATATTTGGACGAGGCCAAGGAACCCTATCGAAAACAATGAGACGCAAGCTCTCACCAGGCACATCAATACCATCGCGCACCGCATCTGTTCCCAGAAGACAGCTATCTTTATCACCTCTAAAAATATCTACCAGAGTTGCATTATCGAGAGGATCAACATGTTGTGCCCACAAGGATAGGCCTAATTTATCCAAAACGGGAGCTATGTTTTTGTATACTACACGCAGTCTTGAAATCGCAGTAAACAAACCAAGAGCACCACCCCGAGAAGCCAAAAATAGCTCACGGTATGCTAATGCAACTTGTTCTATATTATTTTTTAAAACGTCTGTAACTATAATAATACGAGTTTGTTTGTTGTAACTGTAGGGTGATAAAATATCGAACCGAGTAGGGTTGACGGATGAAACATGGTTAGTTCCCATCCGGGTCTCGGCTAATTTCCAGTCAGAAATAATATCGGGCGAATTGTCGCGCAGCGTAGCAGATGTCAAAGCCACACCATCAGATGGAGTAAGGACAAAATTAGCAAACGGTTCCGTTGGGTCTAGGTTGTAACGATGCATACCAACATCTATTTCTTTATTGTCATAACGTTCAATAGAGAACAAATAAACAAATTGATTAGACCGCGATTGTGTTGCGTCTTGGTCTTTCTCATCCATCTTTAGTATCTCTAACATTTTGCACCAGACGCCCACCTGTTCCTCTGAGCGCCAAACAAGGCCGCGAATAAGACTTTCTAACCGATAACATTTTCCCTTATCCCAATTGCAAGATTGCTCCTGAAAAATAAGCTTCAGACGTTCGATTAAATTTAATAAAGGTTTTAGAATAGCTTCAAAGCCATTAATTAATACTGTTGCTGCTTCAATTAACCCTTCAATTTGTGGTTTAATCTGCGTTTCTGAATCATAGAACAAAGTATTGGAAGAGTTTTGCGCCTTGACTTGTTCATATACCTTAGCAAGGAAGATCTCCACTAATCCAGAAGCACATCCCCCTGAAATTCGTTGCATCCAATCATCAGCAGGCAATTTATTTGCGCCCTCAATAATTGCTTTTATAGCCTCCTTTGCCTCATCATCATTAAACACTAAATCTTCAAGTCTTCCCTTCAGGCCAAGTCTAGAAATACTCCTATTTTGAAGTTCAGCGCCTAGTATCCAACGTCGGAATTCTTGAGTTTCTCGCCCTGTTAAATGCCAAGAGAAAACCGAATCTGCTACATCAAAAAGATGATGCGCTTCATCAAAAATAAATCTGGTTGGCTCTCTTCCACTTCTAGAACTAAAGGCACCTCTAACAGCTTCTCGCATAGTAATAGCATGGTTTGCTACTACAATTTCGGCACCTAAGGTTTTCCGTTGATTTTTTTCAACAAAGCATTTTTGATAGTGTTGACAAGCAGTAAAGATACATTCGCCTCTCCTGTCAGTAAGAGAGGCCATACGATTGTAGCCAAGAAGGTGGTTGAGCCAAGCTGGGAAATCTCCACCAATCATATCCCCATCTCGGGTCTCTTGTATCCAACGAGCTATAATACCCAACGCGATTATATCTTTCTCGACCGTTACAGCACGGTCACGTTTCATTGCCTCTTCAAAATTAAGCAAACAGATGTAATTTTCCCGACCCTTTCGAATTACCACTTTTTCAGCTTTAACCTTGCTATTAGAAAATAGCCGGCCCAGCTCTCTATCTATTTGCTTCTGTAGATTACGAGTAAACGTTGAAATCCACACTGTGCCGTCATTTTTCTCAGCCCACAGACTGGCTGGCGCAATGTAACCTAGTGTTTTACCCACCCCTGTGCCCGCCTCTACCATTACAAGGTCTGGGCCATCGGAATCTCCTCTAGTCTGAAAGGCTGAAGAGATAACCGAAGAGAAAACTTCCTGAGTAGGACGATATTCCGCGTCATCGCCAACCGTAGATGCTAGCCGCGTTAGAACCTCGGAGCGCTCTACCCCGAAGTCTGTTGTTGGATCCAGAGTAACACAATCTTCCCATTCTTCTAGTTGCTCCCATACGTGTAACACATCAGTTGTGAGTGCAACTGATTCCGGTGAATCGTTTTCAGATAATTTAATGTTTTCTTTGTATTCATCTATATCAAAAAGCGCAGCTGTAACTAAATTACCCCAAATCCATCCTGATTTAGCCAATAACCTGGCAATCAAGCGAACAGAATGATTTTTACTTGCTTCTTCTAAATTTCTTCTCGCTAATAACAACAGTAGCTCTCGAACGGCATCAAGAACTATAAGTGGTTCACCTAATTGATTATTAGGTCGTTCTAATTGTAACGCATCTGCTATACCTAAATGTGTAGGGAGACAAAATGTTGTAGGATTAACAAATGCGAATAACTCAAGCACATCGAATGAACGCAAAGAATCTAACCCTATGTCTCGACAAAACGCACGGCTGTGAATAAGAAATGGTGTCAAACCACCCTTAACAAGTCGGTGTCTAGCTTCTAAAATACTAATTTTTTCAACAACGCCAGCTGGCTCTAACCATATAACCCCATCCGGGGATGAAACCACAATCGGTATCTCTGGCAAATTAATAACACGGTGGTTTTCTATTTTGGTTCCATTATTTAGAACGACTCTATACATACCTGTAGTATAACAACTAAAGTACTTAATGCACTTTGCACAATTTGAACATTTCGAGTTTATATTAGGAGAAATGCTTTGATCACTGTTGATCTGCCCGAACTGTCTGATCTTGCACACGATTCAAAGGCCTGGCCATTTAAAGAAGCCATGACTTTAATAAAACGATTTCAAAAAATTCCTCCCAACGATGATTCTGTATTATTTGAAACTGGTTATGGCCCTTCGGGATTACCCCACATTGGTACATTTGGCGAGGTAGCAAGAACTACTATGGTCAGAAACGCTTTTTCATTACTTTCCGACCTTCCTACACGGTTAATTGCTTTCTCTGACGATATGGATGGGCTCAGAAAAGTCCCTGACAACGTTCCTAATAGAGAGCTCATTTTAAAACATCTAGGGAAACCTCTCACGAGCATACCTGATCCATTTAATACTCATGAAAGTTTTGGACATCATAATAACGCGATGTTGTGTGCATTTCTGGACACATTTGGCTTTGAATATGAATTTAAAAGTTCAACAGAATGTTACAAACAGGGAGATTTTGACGCTACGTTAACCAGAACTCTCAATCACTATAACGAGATTATGGCTGTTATTTTACCAACTCTGGGACCCGAAAGAAGAGCAACCTATAGTCCATTTTTACCCATATGTCCCAGCACAGGACGTGTCCTTCAGGTACCTATGATAGAGGTAAATATAGATGCAGGCACGGTTTGTTATAAAAGTGAAACTGGAAAAGTTATAGAAGTGCCCGTAACTGGTGGTAACTGTAAACTTCAATGGAAAGTAGACTGGGCCATGAGATGGCATGCCCTTGGCATTCACTATGAAATGGCCGGAAAAGACCTAATATCCTCTGTAGAATTATCAGGAAAAATTTGTCGCATCCTAGGTTCGACGCCACCCGAGGGGTTTAATTATGAACTATTTTTAGACGAAAATAGCCAAAAGATATCAAAATCAAAAGGGAATGGCCTCACAATTGGGGAATGGCTCAGGTATGGAACCCCAGAAAGCCTATCACTTTACATGTTTAGCACACCTCGTCGCGCCAAACGTTTACACTTCGATGTAATTCCCCGCCATGTTGACGATTACCTTAATCATGTAGAAAAGTACCCAACTTTAGCCAAAGACCAACAGCTAGAAAATCCAATCTGGCATATACATAATGGGTTACCCCCAAAATCAGAAACTAGAATCAGTTATTCTATGCTTCTTAACCTTGTAAGCGTCTGCAATACTGAGAATTCATCCATACTTTGGGGGTTTATTACCCGCTATTTACCTGATGCTTCACCAAAAAACTCTCCTTCACTTGACGCGCTAGTAACATTAGCAATCAATTACTATAAAGATTTCGTAAAGCCAAACAAGCAGTACAAACAACCCAGTAACGAAGACGTTAAAGCCTTAGAGGAATTAATTGTAGTTTTAGATTCACTTCCACAAGGTGTTCAAGCAGAGGAAATTCAGAGTAATATTTATGATGTAGGAAAACGCCACAACTTTGAAAATCTACGAGATTGGTTTATGACTCTTTATCAGATACTGTTTGGCCAAAAAAATGGCCCAAGAATGGGTTCATTCGTAGCTCTATATGGCGTGCAGGAGACTATTACACTGATACAAAAGGTTGTTAACAAAGGATGTGGTGAAAAGTAACCTTCCCTATTCTTACTTACTACCGGAAGACTGTTTACCATTGTTTAAGAAAGTGATCCTTCCTGATCTCTCTCTCGACTCTCTGCATTCTGGGTCTTCTGGGACAGAAGACGTTTTCCTTCTATGAGCTGCCATACTAGCAATGCAGGTATACCAATCACGAGTTCTCTTACACGCTTGATTAAAGATAGAGCTAGCGATACTTCGGGACCTAAACCAATTACAGCACCCAACAAAACAAAAGCTCCTTCTTGAACTCCAAGAGCACCTGGAACAAAGAATACTGCAGAACGCAATGCAAGAATTAAACTTTCAATTAAAATTGCATCCGCAATCGTGATAGGTATATCCATAAAATATAAGGCCAACCAAATTTCGGTGGCTCCGATAGCCCACGCTAAAATTTGACCTACTGCATTTAGAGTCAAATCAAGTCGGCGCTTATAAAGCGAACGTATTGCCTCATCAAGAGCCTCTGCTCCACCGACTGCACTAACCCAATCTCGACCCTTTGCTATCCGTGACACAATCCCTGCAAGATACCCAAAAACACCGCGGTGTTGGAGAATACAGAATCCTATTACCATAATTAAACCTAGCGCTACACCGGCTCCAGCACCTTTTGCAATATCATTATTACCGTAATGAGATAATAATAATCCAACTCCTACAAGAGTGAAAAGCAGTTGAGTTAGAGTACTTAGAGTAAGATCCACAACAACACTGGCACCCACAAATCTTCCGGGGAACCCACGAACAATCAACAATCTAGTTCGAACAAGTGCACCCCCCACCTGCAGAGCTGGCATTAAAGTATTTACTCCTTCCCCGATCCAACGCGCCCACAATAAGTGAGCTACAGATGGTTTAATGCTTGGGGGAAATAGGTAACCCCACACGTAACCATCCAATAATATTGGGATAATTCGGGACACCACGACTAATATGAGACCCCAACCAACCGCCGCAATAGCAGCGCCAATATCTCCAGCGCCTTCAAAAATTACGAGGCCGATTAATATACCAATCCCAATAATTAGGGCGCCAAAACCTAGGATTCTCACCTTTTATCTGTCTCCTTATGTAATTCAAGATCAGTAACAACAAATAAAAACCTATATTGGAAAACAGAAAATTCAATTTTTGAGGCTCTGGCAAAAATATTACCTCAAAGGCCATTACTGTGCAAAGCCACTCCCGGTAAAAGAAATCATGTGTAAAGCCATGACTTAATTACTTTACGCTGGATATTTTTCATTTGCTATTTGTAGTTAATTGAGTATGCAAATACCCGTAATCGTATTTTATTTGCAAACTAACATACCTCCTCCAAACTGGACCTGATATCAAAAAAGTCATTATTTGAAAGTCTAAAATGCATGAAGATTCCTTTGATTCAAGGCCTACAGAACCTAGTTGATTCCTATGATGGATTTATTGTTGATGTTTGGGGAGTTATTCACCAAGGGGGCGCAGCATTTCCCGAAGCCGTAGATTGTCTTGAACAACTACGTAAAAGAAATAAACGTGTTGTTTTTCTATCTAACGCACCACGAAGAGCTAACAAAACTGCTAGAACTTTACTGGATAAGGGAATTTCTCGCGAACTCTATGACGATATACTTTGTTCCGGGGAAGCGGCTAGGATGGCATTCCGGTCGCCAAATTACAAAACGCCTGTGTCAGGACTGGGTCATCGCTACTATATATTAGCATCAGCTGGAGATGATGATTTGTTGGATGACCTTGGTTTTTCGATAACAGAATCCTTGTCAAACGCAGATTTTATTTTAGCCATTGGACTTAGCGAAGAACGCACAACCATTGATGCACATCGGGATATACTTCTTGAGGCATTAAAATATAAACTGACTATGGTATGTATAAATCCAGACTATGAAGTCATTCGTTTAGGCAATAGGGAACTTTGTGCTGGCGCCTTAGCGAGTCATTACTTAGGTTTGGGCGGGCATGTTATTTATATTGGAAAACCATACCCATATGTTTATAACCTTTGTTCAAATATCCTAAAGATTCCGTCAAAAAGTCGCGTTTTAGCTGTAGGTGATGGATTAGCAACAGATATTCCAGGGGCGCGGTTAGCTGGATATGATTCGCTATTGATAACTGGTGGACTTTTAGCGAAGAAACTAGGCATTGAAAGAACAGAAATTCCAAATCAGGTTATTCTTGAAAAAATATGCCAAGAAGAAAATGAACGACCCTCCGCCTTTATGCCTACTTTTAGCTGGCAACAAAAGTAAGGCTAGTCACCCAAAATTTTTCTTTTACTTTGAATGATAAGCTCACGCCAACACCAAAGCATGCTACTAAATACTAATATAGCGCCAGCCTGATGCGCAATCCCCAACGAAATTGGAACGAATAGTGTTAGTGTCATAATACCCAATAAAAACTGAAGAAGTAACAATACAACACAGAAAAAAAATGAGAATCTAACTCTTGAAGAAAAAGAGAATTTTAGTGTACTCAGCCATAAGCCTATAACTAATATGCATGTCACTAACGCTAATAGACGATGTATTAATTGTACCAGTGCAACATTCTCAAATATATTATGCCACCAAGGTTGTAAGGAAAATATATTGCTTGGTATGAGTTGGCCATCCATAAGGGGGAAAGTGTTGAAAGCTAGTCCAGCATCGTTTCCGGCTACAAAAGCACCCGCCAATATGGTTAAAAAAACCATTACTACAGCACCACTTGTAAAAACCACTATGATTTTTGGTGGTGGCACAAAGGAATTAACGTGCTTACGAGATCGATATACCGACACAGCCAATAAAAAAGTATACCCATAAATTATTACTGCCAAACCAAGATGAGCCGCTAATCTATGGGGACTAACATCAGGTCTATCAACTAAGCCACTTTTTACCATATACCAACCTAATACGCCCTGAAAAATTCCTAAGATGGGAATAACAAGAAGTTTGCAAGCAAATTTTCGAAATATCGCTCGCCTGATCAAAAAATATGCAAATGGTAATACAAACGCTACTGCTAAAAAGCGGCCCAATACTCGGTGGGAATATTCAAATAAATAAATACGTTTAAATTCTTGTAGAGAGATGCCAAAGTTAATTTTTTGATACTCAGGAAATTGCTGATACTTTGTGAATTCCTCTAGCCAATCGCTTTCATTAATTGGTGGAAGAATACCAAGAACGGGATGCCATTCGACCATTGATAACCCAGAATGAGTAAGCCTCGTGGCACCACCAAGCAGTATCATCGAAAAAATTAGAAGACATAGTAAAACAAGCCATATAAAGATCGCTCTGTCATATTTTTCTACAACAATTTCTTTAGGCATTTTAAACTTGAGTTTTTCTTTTCAGAATTTTCATACACATCATATTCGTTACAGGTTCACCAGATTAGTTGAAAACTAAAATTTTAAATGCCGTACACCCCTGTATGGTTTCGATCGTGATAATTTTAGTCTCTGCACCTCACCTTTTGCCCACAGCGCATCTTCAGGCCGCATAGGGTTTAACCAACGCTGTTTCCCACGCAGCGCTACTAATCCTAGTAATTTGAATAGAGCACTCCCTTCGCATACGTTTATAGTTACAAATTAGATTGACTAAATATCTCCAATAGATTTAACAGTCACACAATGATTAAGAGGCCCATGACCATGTCCAAAACCTGGCGCCGAATTGATGGCCTGAAAGACATATTTGTTTGCTCGCAGAACTGCAGATGATAAGTTCATACCCTGCGCAAGGCCTGTCGCTATCGCAGAAGATAAGGTGCACCCAGTCCCATGAGTATGTATACTATTAACACGTTCATTTTCAAAAATTTCTGTGCCTTGATCCGAATATAGAAAATCGGTTACGACTTTTCCTTCCATATGTCCCCCTTTAACCAGAACAGCTGAAACTCCTAATTCTCGGATCCTTTTTGCTGCCTCTATAACTTCCATTTGATTTCTAACGCGAATACCACTAAGAACTTCAGCTTCTGGTATGTTCGGGGTTACTAAAGCGGCTCTTCCAATTAATTGAGACTTCAAGACGTTTATGGCATCCTGTTGTAGCAATTTATCTCCACTCTTTGAGATAAGCACAGGATCAACAACCAATGGAAAGTTTTCAGGATAATCGTTTAGAACATTAACAATTACAGTGATGATTTCTGCACTGAATAGCATGCCTGTCTTGATACAATCAGCCCCTATATCATTGAGCATCATCCTTATTTGTTCAGCTATCATTTCACTGGATACTGGCTCAATTTTTTTAACTGTACTAGTATCCTGAGCCGTAAGAACGGTGATTGCAGTGCCAGCGTACCCTCTTAAAGCCGTTACAGTTTTCAAATCAGCCTGAACACCCGCACCCCCACCTGAGTCAGACCCTGCAATGATTAGTACACGACCCTTCATAAAACCACCAAACCGTCACAAAAATATAATTATATTAATACCTTTATCGAAGCGATTCCTGCATAACACTAACAATATTATCCACTACTTCAGTAACCAGTGAGGCATCATCTCCTTCAGCCATCACTCTTACCACTGGCTCCGTTCCCGATTTTCGAATCACAAGGCGACCGTCTTTACCAAGTCTTGATTCTCCTTCTTCTATCGCTACTTTTACTTGTTTCTCTAGAAGAGGATCTGCCTTACCATAAGAAAAATTTTGCAATGCCTGGGGTGTGGGCGAAAATAGCCTGACGGCTTCACTAGCTTGTCGACCTGATTCAGCAAGTACCGCCAAAGTCTGTAATGCTGCAATTAGTCCATCACCAGTTGTTCCATAGTCATTCAATATGATATGGCCGGACTGTTCACCTCCCAAGTTAAACCCATTTTGGCGCATATGCTCAACCACATACCTATCACCTACTTTGGTACGTATAAGTTTAAGTCCAAGACTCTCTAAGTAACGTTCTAATCCAAGATTGGACATAACTGTTGCTACAACTCCGCCACCACGCAATCTGTTTGTACGCGCCCAATATTCAGCGACCAACGCCATAATTTGATCACCATCCAAAAGAGCACCTTTTTCATCACACATAAGCACACGATCTGCATCGCCATCTAGGGCAATACCTAGGTCAGCCCCATGAGCTGCTACTGCAGCTTGCATCACGTTACAATCTGTCGACCCGCAACCGGAATTTACGTTAAGGCCATCTGGTTCAACTCCCACAGAAATGACTTCAGCACCTAACTCCCACAATACTGTCGGAGCTACCCGGTACCCCGCACCATTAGCACAATCAACTACAATTTTTAAGCCATCTAAACTAAGATTTCTGGGGAAAGTATTTTTAACAAACTCAATATAGCGAGACCCGGCATCATCCAAACGCTTTGCTTTGCCAAGACCAGCAGGTCTTGCAAGATAGCCTTTGTCGACACCGTTCATTCTCGCTTCAATTTCAGATTCGACCTTATCCGATAACTTGTATCCATCTGGTCCAAACAATTTTATCCCATTGTCTTCGTAAGAATTATGAGAAGCAGAAATCATAACCCCAACATCAGCTCTTAATGATCGCGTTAACATCGCTACTGCTGGTGTGGGTAACGGCCCAACCAAAATTACATCCATGCCTACAGAAATAAATCCAGCCGTCAACGCTGGCTCTAACATATAACCAGATAATCTAGTGTCTTTAGCAATAACCACTCTATGACGATGCTCACCCCTCAAAAAATGTGCACCCGTAGCCTCCCCTACCCTTAGCGCAATCTCAGCAGTCATCGGCGGAGTGTTTGCTTTGCCCCTTATACCATCGGTACCAAAAAATTTTTTTCTCATGAATTAAAATATATCCGAAAAATTAGTGACTACTGACGTAACCATAAATGCACATAAATTGCTATCAATCATCGTGCCTTAACTTCCTTATTGTAACTCACGCCATACCTTCAGCGCTTGATTAGTCTCTGCTACGTCATGAACTCTTACTATCTGGGCTCCCAGCGAAACAGCGTGTAATGCGGCAGATATCGAACCTGACAACCGATTATCTACTTGTTCTGAGTTACTTAAACTGCCGATGAATGATTTGCGAGATGCTCCAATAAGAATCGAACAACCTAAACCATGAAAAATAGCCAAATCTCTGAGTAGTTGTACATTATGTTCAACTGTCTTACCAAAACCAACTCCTGGGTCGATAATTAACCTATCCTTAGATATCCCCGCGGCGATGCAGGTATTTATTCGCGCCTCAAGATAGTCAAATATTTCTATAGATACATGATCATAATGCGGAGACTCTTGCATAGTTTCAGGAACACCCTGCATATGCATTAGTATGATTGGAGCGTTACATTTCGCTGCAAACTTCAAACTCTTTAAATCTGCTGTAAGTGCAGAAATATCATTTATAATACTAGCTCCAGCTTCCAGTGCTGCCTCCATTATAGAAGAACGCCGGGTATCTATAGATACGATAATGTGATGCTCTTTTAATTTTTTGATTACTGGAATAACACGAGCAAACTCTTCTTCCTCAGAAGGAGGCCTGGAGCCTGGGCGAGTCGAAACTCCGCCTATATCTATTATGTCTGCACCAGCATTCGTCATGTCTAAACTCGTATTAATGGCAACCTCAGGATTATAGTTTTCTCCACCGTCAGAAAAACTATCTGGTGTAATATTAACAACACCCATTATGCGCGGTCGGTCGACCTCAATGCCACAAATAGGTGATTTCACACGATCAATATTTTTTAATAAAGAATAAATTCTATTTTGTACTATTCCACCAATCCCAGCCGCCCACTTCTCCAAATCTGGCTTTTTAAGTGATAAGCTCCTGAGCAGGCCATTAGAGCAGAGAATTAACTCAATATCTTCAACTGACTGATTTTGGCGATACCTAAAATTTAGCGGACGAAGGTAAATCCGTGGTTTGCCAATCAAATGTGACTCAAGCCCGTCAAGGTTTAGGGAGTCTCCTATTGAACTAACCAATTCCAAATATCAGAAACCGCTATCAAGAGCTTGGTTCTGGTCTCGGTTCAAGATCTATTGGTTGAGCAGTCTCCCCAGAATTGGGTACTGCCCCTCGGTTCCCCTTTCGTACAGGCGGATCATCATCATCAGGCCGAGAAAATGTTTCACCACGTAATATTGCCTCAATTTCAGTGCCATCCAATGCTTCGTATTCCAACAAAGCATTCGCCAAACTATGCAACTGCTTTTCGTTTGTGGTAAGTATATTCTGGGCTTTTTTGTAACCTTCGTCGACTATACGACGGACTTCTCTGTCTATCGCATTGGATGTGTCTTCTGAAACATTTTTTGTTTGTGTCACGGAATGTCCCAGAAAAACTTCCTGTTCGTTTTCATTATAACTCAGCGGACCTAATTCATCTGACATCCCAAACTGCGTAACCATGCTTCTTGCGATTGACGTCGCCATTTTAATATCTGAAGACGCGCCACTAGTTACCTTGTCATACCCAAAGATCATTTCCTCGGCTATGCGTCCGCCCATAGCAACAGCTATATCAGTCTCCAATTTCTCACGGCTAATTGAAATCCTATCGCCCTCCGGAAGACGAACAACCATTCCCAGAGCCCTTCCCCTCGGAATGATTGTAGCTTTATGGATTGGGTCTGATGCCGGCAGATTGATTGCAACTATCGCGTGTCCACCTTCATGATAAGCAGTAAGTCGTTTTTCTTCGTCAGTCATTACCATTGAACGACGCTCTGCACCCATCATGACCTTATCTTTTGCATCTTCAAATTCTGCCATCGTAACGACCCGCTTGCCCCTCCTAGCAGCTAGCAAAGCAGCTTCGTTGACCAAATTAGCTAGGTCTGCTCCTGAAAAACCGGGGGTGCCTCGAGCAATAGTACGCGGATTAACATCTGGTGCTAAAGGAACCTTGCGCATATGTACTTTAAGAATTTTTTCTCTACCTAAAACGTCGGGATTAGGCACAACAACCTGACGGTCAAATCTACCAGGCCGAAGCAGTGCCGGGTCTAAAACATCAGGTCTGTTTGTAGCTGCAATTAATATCACACCCTCATTTGCTTCAAAACCATCCATTTCCACTAAAAGCTGATTGAGGGTCTGTTCTCGTTCATCATTACCACCTCCTAAACCAGCCCCTCGATGCCTGCCGACAGCGTCAATTTCATCGATAAATACAAGACATGGGGCATTTTTCTTACCTTGTTCAAACATATCTCGGACACGACTTGCGCCGACCCCTACAAACATTTCAACAAAATCTGATCCTGAAATTGTAAAAAATGGCACATTTGCTTCCCCAGCTATCGCCCTAGCTAGAAGTGTCTTTCCTGTCCCAGGAGGACCCACTAATAAAACACCTTTTGGGATTTTTCCACCAAGCTTTTGAAATTTATGCGGATCACGTAAATATTCCACTATTTCTTCAAGCTCTGTTTTAGCTTCATCAATGCCAGCTACATCGTCAAAGGTTACCCTACCTTGCCGCTCCGTGAGCAATCTGGCACGGGACTTTCCAAAACCCATAGCTCTTCCGCCCCCAGACTGCATCTGACGCATAAAGAATATCCAAACGCCCACCAGCAACAACATTGGAAACCATGAGAGTAATATGTTTAGAAATGGTACACCATTATCAACTGGGGTAGCCGTTATCTTAACGTTGTGAGATCTCAACGTTTCAACTAATGCTGGGTCATTAGGAGCATAAGTACTAAATTTCTTGCCATCCATGTAATGACCCGTAACACTTTGGCCTTCAATTATAACGTCAGAAATTAAGCCGTTTTCTACATCAGCCATAAAACTAGAAAAGGCCAGCTCCTGACCGGAACCTTCTGACGACCCACCTTGAAATAATTGAAACAACGCCACCAACAGTAGGCCAATTATAATCCAAAGCGCTATGTTCTTTCCAAAACTACCCAACTCATTATCCTCAAGTTCACTTAATTGTACGGAATTTGTATAATTCACTCCGAATATCAACCGCCATCTACCACCGTAACCTTGGTAAACGCTCTAATCAATATCTTACCGTATACTCCATTTTCTACTCATACCAAAATATAAAAACTATCATAAACTAGCACAGTGGGCCAAACATATGTAATCCCGCACCAAACGATGGCCTAAATTCAGACGAAAATTTATGTTGTTCACCGGTTTTACTATACATTAAATGGGGTACCGCAAGCACCCCGTCAAGGTCTCGGAAGGCAGGCAAGGTCGGCCGTACCGGGCCTGGAATATGTTTAAACACCTCGTTCGGGCGACCCATTTCTTTACGCAAATAATTAATTTCCCCCAGACCAAGCTTGCCCACAGTACATTTGCCCTTAAATTTAGCGTTTACAGATAATTTAACCCTATACCTACCATCCCACATAATAGGAACTCCAGGGTCAATAATTACCATATCTTGTACTGCTCTCGTCTCTCTGCAAATTAAAAGTTTACCGGAGTTAGGTATAATCCGACAACCGCTGATAGTAATTGCTCGATTAGGAAAATCGTTTATCAGGTTTTTCAATGACCTTTCAACAACCGACAACCGAGGTCCATATTTACTAACTGAGATACTGGAAATTACACGGATCAACATCCTTAAAGCTACGGCATTGGGCAAACTCTTCCAACAATTCCAATCAAGATAAAAAAAACCGGCTGGGTGAGGTTCTACACACCTCGCCAAGGACTCTCCACAAACTGATTCAAGAGCTATCCTATCAGAACCTGCGCGCTGCGATATTTTAGCGATGCGTGGTAAAAGTGACTCCCTAGGGCCCAAATTACTAATTGCAGACTCCAAACGAGAACGCGCGTAAATTTGATTTCTGTTTGAAGGATCCTCAATCCATGGCTGTGAATTGTGTTTCAAAGTTTCTACGAGCCGAACCTTTTGTACTGATAATAATGGTCTAACAAGTCTAACACTGCCCCCGATTGGCGCTGTTAAATCATAAACTAGCGGCATTCCTGCCAAACCATCAGAGCCACTTCCAGCTAACATTCTTATCAAAAATGTACCAACCTGGTCATCCATGTTATGACCGGTGAGTAGGTGCATAATATTATTACGAACACACCAGTTGGCCATTAATCCCATACGTGCTTCTCTCGCCGCTGCCTGTACACCGGTAGTTGGTTTTTTCCCTAGCCATTTGAGAACTTTGTGATGAATATTTCTTTTATCCAGCCAGATTCCTACTTGTTTTGCTTCCGCAAACGACTCTCTTCTCAGTCCGTGATCAACAATCAATGCAGTAATTTTACCCTTACGTCGCTGAACCCAAGTAAAAGCAAGAAGACACAATGCCATACTATCTGCGCCTCCTGAAACTGCGATTGCTAATTGAGGTTTAGGTTCAAAAGGACCAGCATTTCTCATAAAATTCGTGAACTCGTTACTTCGAACCCATGCACTTGACTGCACTGATTCAGACCCATGTATAATTTTGGGAAAGCTCATAACTAACAATTCAACAAATATTCAGAAAACTTCAAAATCTCTTTAAGGGCATAGTGCCATATTACGACCAATTTTAGCTGCCTGCCTTACATTTAAAGGCATTTCAGGGTATTTTCTTTCTAACTCCTTAAATGCCTGACAAGCCTCATCATTACGTTTTAAATTCGCTAACGCCATACCAAATTTGACCATATTATCAGGCGCTTTCGTCCCATCAGGATATCGTTGTAAATTGGTTCCGTAAATGCGCGCAGCATCTCCAAATAACTTTCTCGCATAATAGGTTTCACCTCTCCAATACGAAGCATTTTCAGCTAATTTGTGATCTCCGTGTATTTGAATAAAAGCATCCAAAACCTTATCTGCACGCTCGTATTTAGCCGACCGTAAGAGGTTAAATGCAAACTTATATCTCTCTTCTGCAGTTCCCTCTGGCAGCAATTCTTCCTTAACACGCCTTTGAGTTTCTAAACCAGAATGAGAATTACTTTGCTCCCCGCTTTCTAAAGGAATTTTACCTAGAACTCTCGGTGCACCTGATGGTTCATAACCCTTACCTACTTCAACTTCAGTGGTCGCAATGGAGTCCTCTGAGCCAAGAGATTGCTCTTCTTTCGCCAATTTACTAGAAGACCCTTTCACTTCGGAGGAGGTTCTTAACATATGACCCTCAATTGCTCCCAAACGGTCATCCACATCCGCAACAAGTTTCTCTAAACGAGCGTCCATTCGATCTATAAGATTACGCAATTCATCAAATTCGCCATCAAACTCGCGTAGTCGTTTTTGTTCGATTAGGTCTAGCCGCGTTTCTAACTCTGCAATTCTCTCCATAGTCTTATGATAAATTTCAGTATCGTCATGTTCCTGCAATCCTGTATTGTCTATTTCACCCCCTGCAAAAACACGCCTCTGAATATCTTGCATCTGAGAATCTAATTTAAGTACATTTCTCGATATATACTCCAGCTTACTAACAAGGTCTTCAATACTATTCTGCTGGGCTGACGACATGGTCGGAAACCCGACACACAATGCCAATATACCAAAAAGTTTGATAACTCTCCTAATTCTCACCAAATGCCTCAATCCCTAGTAAACATTGATTTAGTTCACCACCGTCACAGATCTTCTGTTTGCGTCCCAGGCATCCTTGTTATGTCCTAGCTGATAAGGTCTCTCTTTCCCATAACTGGTTGTTCGCATACGACTAGCCTCAACTCCAAAAGTAATCAAATAATCACGCACAGCCGTAGCACGGCGTTCCCCCAAAGCTAAGTTGTATTCACGGGTACCTCTTTCATCACAATGCCCTTCTATAGTCACATTTAGTTCCGGAAAAAGCCTTAGCCATTCCGCCTGTCTTTCCAAAGTTCTCCTACCATCGGGTGTTAATACTGCACTGTCAGTATCGAAAAATACACGATCACCAACATTTTGTACTAGATCCTCTTGAGTACCAGGAATAGGAGCGGAAGGATCATCGCCTTCCTCGATGGTATCTTGTTGTGACACCACATTAATCGGCTCGGTTTCTAGAACATCACTATCACTTGAACCAAAAGTCTCATCAGAAGCCGTTACTACAGAAATATCCCCCTCAGAACTAGTAGCAGAAACATCTTCTGGGGTGCTCTCACAGGAAGCCACCATAATCATTACAGCCGCTAAGGGTACCAACCATCTTACACCCCAAATTTTAATATGCATCGTGTCACTCCCTCAGGTAAAATCTGTTTCATTCGCTGCTCAAAATAAATACGGCCAACATTACAAAGTCTTTGGTACAAGCATTTTGAGCTAAATGGAATTTCATAAAATCCTATAACAAAAAATTTGCCATTGAAGCGTTCCCAGCAAGTAACACTACGAGCTGCAAACCCTAAAAAACTATAAACTTGGATCTTCATGGTATCAAGGGCGACCATGCTGGATCCGACGCCGCAGTTGTTGTAAATAGTATTCGTTCGTGATGCCCTGTAACATCAATGGTTACTAATTCCGCGCTATCAGGATTGCGCTCAGTTTGCCTAAAAAACATTAGAACCCTCCCGTTTGGTGCCCAGGTCGGCCCTTCAACCAAAAAATCCTGCGCCAATATTCTTTCTCCATCGCCGTCTGGTTTTATTACACCTATTGAAAACTTGTTGTTTTGGCTTTTTGTAAAAGCAATTAAATCGCCTCGCGGGGACCAAACTGGCGTCCCATATCTAGCCCGTTTGCCAAAAGTAATACGACGAACATTGGTACCATTTCGCTCCATAACATAAATTTGTTGTGACCCACCACGATCTGATTCAAAAACTATAAATTTTCCATCTGGCGAATAGGATGGGCTTGTATCAATCGCCGTATTGTTAGTTAACCTTCTTACTTTATGACTGCTCAAGTCCATTTCAAAAATATCTGAATTTCCATCTACGGCGTAGGTTAATATGATACCCCCACCATCAGGAGAAAAACGAGGTGCAAATGTCATGCCTGGGAATTTTCCTAAAGCCTCCTCCTCGCCCGAATCTATCTTACGTAAATACACTCGGGGAATGCCATTTTTTTTATAAGAAATATATAATATTTCTTGCGCTGTAGGAGAAAACCTTGGCGTTAAAACTAATTGTTCGCCATCAGAAAGAAAACGAAGGTTTTCACCGTCTTGATCTACCACTGCAAGACGTTTGATTCGCGAATCTAAAGGTCCCGTTTCAGCTATATACACAATTCGAGTGTCAAAATAGCCTTGCTCCCCTGTCAATCTCTTATAGATTTCATCTGTGACCTTGTGGGCGATACGCCGCCACTGTGTCGATACAGTAGTAAGCTTTAGCCCGCTCAAATATTTTTCCGAAAATATATCCCATAGATAAAACTCTACTTCTAGGCGATTTCCCGAGAGAAGCCTGATTTGACCAGTCACCAAAGCTTGTGCATTTATTTGTCTCCAATCAGCAAACCTTGGCCTAGTTAACATAGATTCGGGTCTTTGAATGAAAGCTCGTTGATCAATTGGTCGAAACAAACCTGAACGCTCAAGATTCCGTGAGATTATATCCGACACTCTCTTTCCCAATACTGATTCTTCTGCTCCTGATCCAAACAAATCAGAAATTGCGATCGGAGTAGGTTCTATTTGACCCTTCGTAATATCGATACGTAATTCGGCTTTTGCAGAACAAATTACAAGCATCGGAAAGAGAATCAGCAAAGAAACTTTTGCCACGGCACTCCATAAAGACTTCAAAAAGAAACCTCGACCAAGATGCAAATTCATTTTGCCAACCAATCTAGTTATGTGCGTCACCCTTTTTCTATCGTGTTTCAAATCATTTACCACACTTTTTGTATTCTAAACAGGCGGTTTAAATCTCATTTTGACGTTTCGCCACTCGTTATAATCATCAACATACTCTCTTAAAGCTAAAATGGGGCTTGCTTTCAAAACTGCCCTCTGTGCACTTTCTGCCATAGTAACAAAATTCGGTTTTGCGCCATCAAGTGAATCAAGAATTGTAACATCTCTAACATTCCCATCTGGTTCAAATTGAATATGCAGATTTATTATAAGATCTCCAGCATCCCTTATGCCTGCGGGCACACTCCAATTATTTTGAACACTCAATGTAATAAGGGCGACAATACGATTTGCACGTACACTACTCATACCAGGGTTGCTGGCAACAATCTCTTTACTATTTACAACCCTTTCTTCTGTAACAGGCAAAGTTTCTACAATATCAGAAACAAGATCCACAAACTCAGATTTAGAGACTTTTTTAGGTTCCTCTTGAACTACGCTCTTAAGCAAGGATTTAAAGTTAGATTGTGTCTGGTCTGGTTTCAAATACGGTTTACGTTTTTTTACATTTTTCTTAAGAGCTGACAATTTTTTCTCAGTTGGCGGCTTAACTAAACTTGGCTTAGGAATGCTTGCTACCTTATGCTCATTTTGTTTCACCGACTGTGGTTTAGGCATTTGTTTAATAGCGTCTGGTTTGGGAATGCTTAACTTTTCTAGTTTTTTGTATTTAATTGGTTCAGGCCGGGTTATTTTTTCGGGCTCTTTAGAACGAAGAATTGGTTTGATATTTTTTGGCTTTGCCTGATCAACATCATGCTCGTAGATTTTCTTTTCTATCTTTTTGAGAGTTACCTTGGTTTTTATTTCTTCTTCAGCAGTCTTTTTTGGTTCAATCAAATCATCCTCAAATACCATATCCACTGCAAATGTTGCCTCAATGTAATCAGCTTTATTATTAAATAAGGACGGTAATCCTAATACAGCAATCATAATAACCCCCACATGGAGCACTCCAGAAAATAGCCAACCATTTCTTCCCATGTACCAAAACTCTGCAGCTAATTAAGCCTTGTAACCAATGCTACTTTATTAAAACCAGCATTATTAATCTTTCCCATTACTTTCATTACCTCCCCATAAGAGATGGTTTCGTCCGCCCTAATAAAAATTCGCATGTCATCCCGACGCTCAGATATTGCCAACAGTTTTGGAACAAGATCATCCAATTTTGTCTCGGTTTCCTGAATAAAAATAAGTTTTTCTGCAGTAATAGATATAGAAAGTGGCTCATCATCGCCACTTACCTGCCCTGCTTCTGTCTCAGGTAAATCCACCTGCACACCCACTGTCAGCAGTGGGGCTGTAATCATAAATATTACCAGCAATACGAGCATAACATCTACAAAGGGAGTAACATTAATCTGACTCATGAGAGGACGACTGTATCTACGTCGCCGGTCTGCTCCCAGCTGCATATCGCTAGTCACTGGGCGGCTCTCTCTTCCAACTGTCGAGACATTAACGAGCGGAATTCAGTGCCAAATGCCTCTAAACGACCATTATACTGCTCCAAATCCCCACTTAATTTATTATAGGCTACGACTGAAGGAATTGCGGCTACTAAACCGAGAGCTGTTGCGAATAATGCTTCTGCAATACCAGGAGCTACAACTGCAAGCGACGTATCCTTACTGGCTGCAATTGATTGGAAACTATTCATTATGCCCCATACCGTGCCAAATAATCCTACAAAGGGTGCTGTTGATCCAACGGTGGCAAGAAAACCCAGATACTTCTGGAGTTGACCAAGCTCTCTATCGAGAGATACGTTCATGGCATGGGTTATGCGACGTTGAAGACCCTCCAAGCGAGATGCTTGAACTTGTTGATCACTCACCTGAGAGAAACGCTGCCATTCGTGCATCGCTGACTGAAAAAGGCGTGACATTGGATGACTCGTTTCCCTTTGTACAGTTTCATAAAGGTCTTGCAAGGATCCACCCGACCAGAAATCTGTTTCAAATTTTGTCGCCAACAAAGAAATTCGCCGAAAACGCATAACTTTTTCAAATATGATGGCCCAACTCCAGAAGGACGCACCAATTAGCAGCAAAATTACAGCCTTGACGATTATGTCTGCCTGCAAAAATAGTTGCCACGGTGATAGATTATGCGAGATAGCACTAGCTCCTAACTCTACAGCTGTAACTACATCATTTTCCATTTACGAACACCCACCTTCTCTATTATTACTTATACCAGTAAATCATTTAACTTTGCGCGAAGATCTGGGGGCAAACGCCTTGGTGCGCCGAGCTCGCCAACACAAGCGAGTGTTAGTTTTGATTCCACTAATATTTTTTTTCGATGACATACTATTTGCTCGATATCAAGACTAGCGCCTTTTACACATAAAACTTTAGTCTGTATTTCAATAAAATCATCTAACCTCGCTGCTGCTAAATACTCTAATAAGCAACGACGAACGACAAATACAAGTTTATGCTCGTTAAGAAGATCCCTATGATTTAATCCAACACCTCTAAGCATTTCAGTACGCGCGCGCTCCATAAATTTGAGATAATTCGCGTAATAGACTATACCTGCTGCGTCCGTATCCTCATAAAACACTCTTATGGGGAAAATGAATACACCACCAGAAAACCTACTCTTAGGTCGATAAACAGGCAAAGATTCTGAATTGGCAGCAGGTTCGCTATTCACAATCACTTTCCTCAATCAGTTCAAACTGTGCTTCTCCAATTTTTATCTCTTCAATACCTATATGTTTGCAACCATTCGACGTAAGCACCCGTCCTCTTGGTGTTCGCTGCAGAAACCCCTGCTGTATAAGAAACGGTTCTATTACCTCCTCCAAAGCATCACGTTGTTCCGATAAGGCTGCAGCAATTGTTTCAACGCCGACGGGTCCGCCGTTAAACTGCACCCCTATGCAATGTAAATATCTTCGATCTAAAGAATCGAGACCTTTTTGATCCACCTCAAGGCTACCTAGGGCTTTATCGACTAAATCTGAATCTATAACAATGGATCCTTCAACCAATGCAAAGTCACTTACCCTTCGAAGCAGCCTACCAGCAATTCTTGGAGTACCTCTCGAACGTAAGCCAATTTCTTTTGCTCCCTCAGGCGTCAAATCTACTTTTTGTTTTTTCGCATTACAGGTTACTATTGTTTGAAGATCGCTAGGTGCATAGAAATCAAGCCTTAGAGGAATCCCAAAACGTTCTCGAAGCGGAGTTGTCACTAAACCTGTGCGAGTAGTCGCTCCAACCAACGTGAAAGGGACTAAATCTATTCTCACCGACCGAGCCGCGGGGCCTTCCCCAATGATTAAGTCTAGTTGGCGATCTTCGAGGGCAGGATATAATATCTCTTCAACAGCTGCACTTAACCTATGAATTTCATCTATGAATAGAACATCAAGAGGATTTAGATTGGTCAGTATTGCTGCTAAGTCACCAGCTCGCGCTATAACGGGACCCGAGGTAGCTCTAAAACCAACACCTAATTCTCGCGCTACAATTTGGGCCAAAGTCGTTTTACCCAAACCAGGCGGGCCGTAGAATAGCACATGATCGAGAGCCTCTTCCCGACTTCGTGCTGCCTTAACAAAAACTTCTAGATTCCTACATATACTTGGTTGACCAATAAATTCCTTCAAATTTTTTGGTCTCATTGATACATCAGGTGAATCCGTTTCACTTGCGCTGGACGCGACTAACCTTTCTGCGCTCATCCGCTTAGCTCCTTTAATCCAGCCTGAATAATCTTTTCTAACGGCACTTTCTTACCAAGCCGCGTCGTCACACGTAAAACTGTGTTATATGCTTCACTCTGACGATATCCTAAATTTACCAGTGCCGAAACTGCATCCATCGTTGCAGGGCCTCCATTGTCCGCAGTGTACTTGCTTACGGTCGCTGTATTTATATTTGCTGGCACCTTGTCCTTTAATTCGGTAATTAAACGTTCAGCAAGTTTAGAACCAACTCCAGATACTCTTGTCAACGTTTCTCGATCTCCTGATATAATAGCTAACGCTACTTCCTCAGAAGAAAACATGCTGAGTATAGAAAGAGCCATTTTAGCACCCACGCTCTGAACAGTCCTAAGCAGTCGAAACCATTCTCTATCCGATGTACTAACGAATCCATACAAATGAAATTGATCTTCACGCACCACTGTTTCAACTTCTAATGAAACAACCTCTCCTATTATTGGCAGCTGTGACAAAGTACGTTCTCCACAGTAAACAAGATATCCAACACCATTGACATCTATCACTACGCAATCATTAAGAACTGAATCTAGCCTACCACGAAGTTTTGCTATCATATTGCGTATACCATATAGAGAGTTCTCCCCAATTACTGTTTTATAGAACTTAAGCCTGTATAACTTTTTGCATGGTTGAATGGTGAGCATGGCAAATTGCTACTGCAAGAGCATCTGTCGAGTCTTCACCTTCTAATTCACAACTTGGCAATAGGTGCTGCACCATAACGCCAACCTGGCGTTTGTCAGCATGGCCAGCGCCTACAACACTTTTTTTAATAATATTTGGAGAATACTCTGCCACAGCCAAACCCATCTGAGCTGGAGCCAAGAGCACAACGCCTCGAGCCATCCCCAACTTCAGTGCTGAACGAGCATTCGTATTGACAAAAGTCTCTTCAGAGGCCGCTTCGTCAGGCGACCAATGGGTCAAAATTTTTGTTAGTCCCTCATATAGTTGACACAAACGCTGCGCTAAAACCACATTTGATTTCGTTGAAATGGAACCATTTGCTAAATGCCGAAGGTTGTTGTTTTCTAATTCAATAACGCCCCACCCAGTCCGGCGGAGCCCAGGGTCGATGCCTATATATCTTCGAGAACTCATCACGCTGAAAGTTTTTCCAATACTTCATCGCTTATCTCAAAATTAGCTGAAACATTCTGAATGTCGTCACAATCATCCAGCGCTTCCATAAGTTTAAATAACGACTCAGCAGATGCCTCATTAATCGTCACTGTTGTTTGCGGCTTCCAAATTAGTCCGGCAGATTCAGGAGTTCCAAAATGTTTTGAAAATACTTCATTTACCTGACTGAAATCATCAGGAGCACAATAAATATCATGCCCATCTTTATCGCTCTCACACTCAGTTGCACCTGCCTCTATAGCCAACTCCAAAATGTCGTCCGATGAAGCAGATTCAACTCTATAATGTATTTCTCCATAACGCTCAAACATATAGCCTACGCTACCAGTTTCTCCGAGCGCTCCACCGAATTTATTGAATATCGACCTTACTTCAGCCGCAGTTCGATTTCGATTATCTGTAACTGCATCAACCAACAAAGCCACTCCATCTGGACCAAATCCCTCATAGCGGAGTTCAAAATAATTAACATCTTCTCCCCCGCCTTGCGCCTTTTTTAAAACGCGCTCAATGTTATCCTTTGGTACACTTTGCGCTTTAGCTGTTGCAATAGCAGTACGCAAACGAGCATTGTGTTCAGGGTCTGGTTGGCCATCCCGTGCTGCTACAATTATTTCGCGTACCAACTTGGCAAAACGTTTTGCACGCTTGGCATCTTGTGCCCCTTTACGATGTTGAATATTTGCCCACTTGGAATGGCCTGCCATTTTGACCCCAACACTGTATTTAGTTATCCTATTCGTATACCATACCAAATATTGGTAATTTTCAAAACCTTAGCGGCACACTTCCTCTATAATCTTTTTTTATGGCAGAATTTGGGCAAAAATATTCTACATTCGCGTGACCAACCATTGAATTGCATAACTAAAATAACAGTTAGATGCGTTCAGCGTGAAATCTCAAACGAGTATAGTCCGCAATCCATCTTCCATCGATGTATAATTTATCCCTACACAAATCTTCTGTACGGCGCAAAAATTCAGACACTCTATTTTCTGGAACAACCTCCAGAAAATTAGTTGCGAACATCTGTATCCAATCTCTTATTCCATTTGCACAATTGTCCAAAGGAGTAGGTCTAACAAAATATTGCGCTTCAGTAACTCGAAAACCACCTTCTTCAAGTAAAGAAATGTAATAATCTTTTTCCGGAAAAAACCATGGAAAATTGACTCTATTTCTTGCGACAGACTCTTCCGCCAAAGCCTCATAGAGAGATTCGGTAATAGTAATAACATTTTTATGGCCGCCCATTTCCCCTACGAACCTTCCCCCACTTATTAAATTTTTCGCAATATTAGAAATGACTTTTTCTGGCTGTAAACTCCAATGTAAGAAGGCATTTGAAAAACATGCGTTAACCGGATCGGAGAGAGAAAACTCTTCTGCCATAGCACAAGAAAATTCAATATTAGGATATTTTTTCTGTGCAATAAGCACCATAGCAGGATCAGCATCTATACCGATCACGTCACATCCTGAAGCTTTAATTCTAGCGGTAAGTTGCCCCACCCCACATCCAAGATCCACTACTCTTTCACCAGCCTGCGGGTTCAATAACTCGACTAATTCAGACCCATATTCTGCAATAAAACCAAAAGATTTATCGTAAAATTGAGCATCCCATTCTTTGAGAATATTAGAATCTTCATTGTTCAAGGGGGCAACCTCTTTGTAAAATATGTTGCTAGTTTTATTTTTTAAATACAGACTACTTTTTCAGTTACCTCACTAATATATTCGAGGTCGATTGAAAGAACCTATTACAGTAATCATACAAGACGTAACCATTAAAATGAATTCTCCAACAAATATGCTTAAAATATCAACGTTTTCTCACCATGAGATAGATACTGTGACGCAACGACTTCTGGCTGAATTTCATCCTGTAGTTGAACAAAAAATTGATGATATTATTGCTGAATTTCTAAAATATGTGTCGGCATGGCCGGAGATGCGACAACTTACTCAAACTGCTGAAGGAACTGCCTGCCTCCGTCGCGAACAAGGCCAACATTTACTAAACCTCTTTCTCTGCAAATTTGACGAAGGATACTTTGCTCGCGTCAGTCGCATGGGCCAAGCTCATGAAAAGGCAGGGCTTGAACCACGTTGGTATTTGGGTGCGTATGGACATGTTTTAAAAATCTTGGTCGATCTTGCTATCGAACATTGTGGTGATAACGCAAAAAAGTTGCTAGCTACCGTTAGTGCTATAAATCGAGTTGTAGAAATCGATATGGCAAGTGCTGTATCTACAATTTACACGTCATCGGAAAGCCAAAAGATGGAAACAGATGACATTCGAATAATGGTAAAAGGTGTAGAGGGGCTCACTAAGGCTACGATAACTAGTAAATCATCATCCAATGACGACTAATAAATCAGTAAAAATTCTAATCGGGCATCACATTCTCTAGTATTCCCCCAACACGTACTGGTGCTATTTTTTTTGCCAGCCCGGTATCGTCGTCAGTTTGCAGAAAAACAGCAGCCAATGTTGGATCCGTAAGTACCGGTGTGAATCTTGCACCCGGCATCTTACGTGTAAAACGGTCTATGATTGGCTTAACTTCCATACCAATAATTGAATTGTAAGCTCCACACATACCAATATCCGTGATAAATGCTGTACCGCCAGGGAAAATACTATGATCTGCTGTAGGAACATGTGTGTGGGTCCCCGCAGCCAAAGATACCTTGCCATCGACATACCGGCCTAACGCCTGCTTTTCACTACTAGCTTCTCCATGAATATCTATGAGGATTGCATCTACATTCGCTCCAAGGCGATAAGGCTCCAGTACAGTCATCAAACTAGAAAACGGATCATCAATTGCATCCATAAATAATCGGCACATAACTTGAATTACTAATATTTTTCGACCATCTAAAATTTGATATAAACCGCTTCCCCTTCCTGGGGTGCCGGCAGGGTAATTTGCCGGTCTTATAAGCTTAGGATCTCCTTCTATATACGATACGGTTTCACGTTGATCCCAAGCGTGATTTCCAAGAGTAATAGCGTCAGCACCTAACTGATAGAACGAGCGGCAGATATCTCCTGTAATACCGAATCCACCCGCCGCGTTTTCTCCATTAATTACAATAAAATCTAATCGCAATTTTTTTCTTAATCCAGGTAATTCGGCATTTAAAATATCCCGACCAGCTCTACCAACTACGTCCCCCACCATTAAAATATTCATCAAAAAATCCTGTCATTGGTAGTGTTAAACTGTAAGACACCGCGCTCCGTAACAATCCAGTCTAATTTTTCATCCATATGATTATGGGGAACATGATCAACTCTCTGATCCCAAAAAGCAGCCCCAATCGACATTATAAGCCTATCAGAAGTGCGCGATCTTCTAATTGTCTTATCATAGTAGCCACCACCATATCCAAGACGATAACCTTCTGAATCGTAAGCTAGCAATGGAGCCACAAGAATATTAGGCAGCAAACTCTCACTGGTTTCTGCGGGCTCCGGAATATTGTAACATCCCTCAATCATCTCAGTTCCCAAGTGCCACTCTTTAAAAATTAATTCTCGCTGATTATTATCTACAAGAGGAAGAGCGCATCGATGTCCCATTGCGATTAAACGTCTTAGTAGTGGCATGACGTCAAACTCTTCCCGAATAGGCCAATACCCAGCAATAATTGCACCAGGTGCAAGAGGTATACTAGCCAAAAAATGATCGGCTCCTCTGATTCCGGCACCTGCACTGTTTCTTCTATGGGCAAGCTTTCTACGCGCAGTCGCATACTCTCTAAGAGCCTTTTTTGCCTTAACTACGGGGTCTAATTTTGTCATGTTTCCAAATAAACGTAGAAGCCAATAGTTGGACGGCGCCATAGTGACCGCCACACTAAGAGTTTCCTCTAGGCCCGCAAAAGCAGGTGGGCGCCATATACCGGGGCCACGACCCCGGCAGAGATAGCTCCCTAGAGGTTCTTATTGGCCCCGGGAAACTAGCGCATGTCGAATCCTTCAGCCACCGTCCAATTCAAATCTAGTCACTTTCAAGCCCCGCGGCAATATTTTCAATTCTTTTCGCTAAAGATTCTATTATTGGTGCAACCTTTGCTTCTAAAGCTTCCCTAGTCTCTTTCCGAATTTCCTCCTCTGAATTCTTAGCTGCAACCTGCAATCTCTGCATTTCGTCATAAGCTTCAGAAAGCTCGTCCGCAATTAAAAGACTTGCCATAACCAGAAGTCGGCCTTCACCAACCTGCCCGACAGTTTGTGCAATTTCTAATGCTCTTTTATCAATATATGTAGCAAGACGTTCTACATGTTCCTCCTGACCATCATCGCAGACAACGGGGTAAGTACGTCCATTAATAGTGACCGTTACTTGGGCCATAGCTAAAAGCGCCTACTCTTTTATAAAAGATTTTAAATCATTAATTGCGCCGTCCAACCGGTTCGCTACGGCTTCGCTCACAACCTGCATTGCCGCATAGTGTTCCTGAGCATCTCTAAGAGCTACTCCAGACTTGCGGTGGTCTAAGCGTAGCGCCTCAAGTTGAGCCTGCAACTCATCCCGTTCCTTTTGTACGACTTGAAGCGATTCGGATAACACAGCAGTTCTACGTGCACCCTCTGTCACAGTGCCTGTTTCAATGGAGCGCGTCATTCGTTCGACCGCTTTACCAAGATGATTAACCGCTTCTTCCAAAGTTGTCATAATCTAATATTATCAATATCTTGTGTTAAAGCCTGAAACTTACTTCTTACCATTAAACACTTAGACTAGGCTGGCATTTCCGTCAACTACGGGAAGTGTAGATTAATATTATAAGTTCTAATTGTTGACGGTGCTAGAGTCCCTCGGCATGTTTTAATCTAAATTCAGCCAAATACTTTTTTTGCACAATAATATTTGCTACAGATACATTATGAAAAATTTAACCAACTCGAGAAAACTAAAAGGGCAACCAATGCTAAAGATGGCGAATGCTATTCGAGCACTTTCGATGGATGCGGTACAAAAAGCTAATTCCGGTCATCCAGGTATGCCACTGGGTGCGGCAGATATTGCTACTGTTCTTTTTGCAAAATTTTTAAAACATGACCCGGCGCACCCTGATTGGCCAGACAGAGACCGTTTTATTCTCTCTGCCGGCCATGGCTCAATGTTGCTTTACTCCTTGCTCTACCTTTGTGGTTATCCCGATATTGATATAGATCAAATCCGGTCATTCCGACAATTAAATAGCCGAACACCTGGCCACCCTGAATATGGAGTTGCAGCCGGTATAGAAACGACAACAGGGCCACTGGGACAAGGCCTCGCAACAGCTGTGGGTATGGCAATAGCTGAGCGAATGTTTGCAACACGTTTTGATGCTGATCTTGTAGATCACAGGACATATGTACTGGTAGGAGATGGGGACTTAATGGAGGGTATCAGCCAGGAAGCTATTTCTTTAGCAGGATACCTTCGTTTGCAAAAACTAATCGTACTATACGATAGTAATAGTATTTCTATTGATGGCTCTACCAACCTAACGTTTGCTGATGATACATTGAAAAGGGCTGAAGCTTCTGGATGGGATACTTTTAATGTAGATGGGCACAATCAAGTCGAAATCGAAAAAGCGATCGGATCGGCAATAAAGACAGATACCCCTTCGCTCATAATGTGTAGAACTAAGATAGGTTTTGGATCCCCTAATAAGGAGGGGTCTGAAGCTAGCCATGGCGCTCCACTGGGAGACCAAGAGGTTGAAGATACACGAAAACGCCTTAATTGGGACTCAACTGCTTTTGTTATTCCTTCAGACATTCTATCCTGTTGGCGAGAAGCAGGCGCCAGCAAAGCACATCTATATAAAAGCTGGGCTGAAAATCTTTCTTCCAAGGATCCAAAATACAGTGCTGAATTTATAAGAGTTTCAAAGGGATTGTTGCCCAAAGATTGGAGTAAAAATCTTGTAAAACTAAAACGTTCGTTTGCTGATGATAATGTCAAGCTAGCAAGCCGAGTTGCAAGTCAGAAAGTTCTCGAAATTCTATCTCAAACTCTACCTGAATTAGTTGGAGGTTCCGCTGATCTTAGTGGTTCAAATGGAACCCGTACGGCTCTCATGGAAGCGATAAACCCTAATGATTTTCGTGGAAATTATATTCATTACGGTGTCAGGGAACATGGAATGGCCGCCGCAATGAATGGTATAGCTCTTCATGGTGGCTTTATCCCATATGGCGGAACATTTTTGATTTTCTCCGATTACTGCCGGCCTGCAATTCGATTGTCAGCTTTAATGAATCAACGGGTTATTTATGTAATGACTCACGATTCTATTGGATTGGGAGAAGATGGCCCAACCCACCAACCTGTTGAACACTTAGCAGCTTTGCGGGCAATCCCCAATCTGAGACTATACCGACCAGCAGATTCTGTAGAGACCGTTGAATGTTGGCAATTGGCAATAGAATATGAAACAGGCCCATCGGTGCTTGCGCTCAGCAGACAAGGGCTTGCAACGCAAAGAAAAATACCCTCTGACGGAAACCTGTGCTCTCGTGGGGGATACATTCTAAATGAGGCTAGCGATAAAAAACCCAAGATCGTAATTTTGGCAACTGGGTCAGAAATTTCAATAGCACAAGAAGCGAGAAAGAGCCTCGAAGCTGAAGGGCATCCAACAAGAGTGGTGTCGCTACCTTGTTGGGAATTATTTGATCTTCAAACGCCTGAGTATCGCGATGAAGTTCTAACCATTGATGCTGTACGTGTAGGAATTGAAGCTGCTGTTTGCTTCGGTTGGGATCGTTATCTAGGAAAAGATGGGATAATGGTTGGTATGAAACAGTTTGGTGCCTCTGCCCCTGCAGATAAATTATTTTCCCATTTCAAGATTACCAAGGAAGCAATAATTGAAGCTGCGCTAACCAAACTCCTGTAAAACTGATGGGAAAGCACTATTTTGCACAAACTGAAAAAACTTCTCCAAAGTAAATTTTTACTGTCAAAATTTAAATCCCAAAATATGCTGGTAAAAACACTCAAGTAGTATCAAAATGTAGACATTGAAAGGCGCGGGTATCTTCGCTTGAAGTTTGGGAACCTTATTCTTTGGCATCTCTAGCTCCTTGACTGTGCCTTATAGAGCTGGACGCTTGTACGAATTATTTCGATATTTTTTACGATTTAGTATATTACTTAACTGTTTCTTAGGCGTACAACCAAGATCTTTTAAATTTGAGTATTGGCAGTGAGCATATCGGCAAATAAATTTGTTTTTACCCAGAATTCTGAGACTAATGGCAGAACTGACGTTTCTCCAGCGGTTCTAGAAATTGATGCTGCCTCAAGTAATGTTGTGGTTCCCGGCGGGGATATGCTGCTACGTGCCGATTTTGCAAGACTTGGCGACGATCTCTTAATAACCAGCTCAGATGGCGAACAGCTAATTATTGTCGGCTATTTTAGTTCACTAACTCCTATAGATTTGATGACTGATGGAGGAGCCCTTCTGCCATTTGATCTAATTTCAACATTGGCGGGGCCAGTAGCCCCCAGTCAATATGCTCAAACTGAAGACGATATCGGATCTAGTCCCATCGGAAGGGTTGATGAAGCTATTGGTGAGGTTCTTGCGACTAGGGTTGATGGAACAACGGTAGCATTGGCCAAAGACGCGCCTGTATTTGAGGGAGACGTTCTTGAAACAGGCGCAGGTGGAGCAGTAGCGGTCGTTTTTATAGATGAAACGGAATTCTCTCTTGGTGAAGAAGGTCGCATGGTGCTCGATGAGCTAATTTTTGACCCGACATCGATGGAAGGTTCATCAACATTTTCAGTTGTACAAGGCGTATTTGTTTTTGTAAGTGGCGAAATCGCAGCGAATAATCCCGATGAAATGGTTGTAAAAACGCCCGTTGCAACAATTGGTATCCGAGGTACTAAAGTAGCTGGAAAAGCTGCTGCCGAAGGCGAGCTTAATACGGTGACTATGATGCCAGAAAGTGAAGGGGCAGTCATTGGCACCATAACTGTCAGCACCCAAACTACATCTATTACGCTTAACACAGCCTTCCAGACCACGGCAGTATCAAGTGTATTTGAAGCCCCAGCAGCACCAATTACTCTATCCGCAAATCAAGCAGGCACCCTCTATGGCGCAGTCAGCAGCCTTTTGCCCGCCACATCTGCTCCAGCTAACACTCCGGATGCAACTGACCGAAGGGGAGAAGACACTGCGTCAAACAGTGATACTGCAGCAGCTGGAAATGCCGGCGACGAACCCTCCCCGGAAAGTGAAGGGGCGTCTAACGAAGAGGGAGCTGTTCTATTGGATGAAGTGCCCTTAGACGAACTTGCAGAGGCTAACGAGGAGGAGCTGGAATTGGAAGAAGGGCTGGAACCTGAAGTAGAATTTGGGCCTGAGGGCGAACTCGGCCCCAGAGAAAACTTTGGCTCTGAAGGCGAACTCGGCCCCAATGAAGGTTTTGACCCTGAAGGAGATTTTAGCCCCGAGGGTAATTTTGCAAACTTGTCCCCTGAAGAAGCTGTAGCACTGGCAGAAGAATTGGGGTTTGAACCTCCAAAAATTGGCCCTGACGGAGAGCTTATCTCGCCAGAAGGTTTCGATCCAGATGGCGATTTTGCTCCAAAACTGTCGCCCGACGAGGCAGTTGCACTTGCCAACGAGTTAGGGTTGTCTCCTGACGGTGCTTTTGGGCCACGGATAAAAGCAGGACCTGACGGAGAGTTCGGACCTGCAGAAAATTTTGGACCAGAAGGAGAATTGGGTCCCGCAAAAGGATTCGGACCAGAAGGGGAGTACGGAAAGGAAACCTTCATCGTTGCTGGCCTAGCAGCCGCCGAAGATGCCTTTAACGTGCTTCAAGAAACCTTCGATCAGGGAGGGACATTTGATGAAGCTATGCAAGCGGCAGATTCCGCTGGTTCTGTTGCGTTTAAAGGATATATGAACGCTGCAGGCACGGATATGTTTGACGCCCTTGTCGGTTACGGTGCTGAAGCTGTATTGAGGGATCCTTCCGCATTCAATAATTTAAGCGGCGTTGAAGGTCAGCTTGATAAAATTGCGGAGGATTTCAAAATTGACCCTACAAAAATTGGGGCAGCCAATAACGTTGACCCAAGACTATCACCCTCTGCAGAATTTGAAGACGATTTTGGCGAATATTTAAAAGATGACCCCGAATTAGCCAATTCTTTAAGATTAACCCTCGCTGACGGAATACCGCTCGAAACCGAGGCAATATTTAATCCACAGGACGGGCTTGAGCCAGATGGGCCAGAAGGAGGGTTAGACCCCGCAAAAGGATTCGGCCCAGAAGGGAATTATGAAGAATTTACAAAACTATCTCCTGAAGAGGCGGTGGTGCTAGCTAAAGAGTTAGGTTTAGACCCAGACGGCAAAGCGCCAGGACCCAAAGATGGCCCACTTGCTGAAGGAGATATTGACTCAGGAAAAGGTGACGGGTTGGATGAAGGGCCTAAGCTAGACGGGCCACAAGGGCCTAAGCTAGACGGGCCACAAGGGCCTAAGCTAGACGGGCCACAAGGGCCTAGGCTAGACGGACCTCAGGAAGGGCCTAAGCTAGATGGGCCACTGGATAGAGGGCCATTAGATGTAGGGTCAGTTTTAAAACCACCCGTCGGCGATACGGGGCCTGTTGCCGGCCCGGTTAAATTTAACCCTCAATTTGAATCGTTTATCTCTAAATTTACTAAAGAACCTATTGGTAATTTCAAACAATTTTTTGACTCAAAGCCTCCTCCCAAAGAGGATTTAGACCAAAGGAGAGACGACAACACGCAACGGGATGAAGATCAAAACATTGGAGTAAAAAAAGTGGGGGATTCAACTGCCAATAATCTTGAAGGCACAGCCTTCAACGATGTCCTAGAAGGACGAGGTGGTGCCGACACCCTTTCCGGCCTATCGGGACAGGATATTCTGAAGGGGGGTGATGGTGTTGACACTCTCGAAGGGGGCCTAGGCGTTGATACGTTAACTGGGGGTGATGGCGCAGATTTCTTCTTTTATTCTACACCAGACGACGGAGCAAGCGCACGTGACAACGAAACAGGATTAAAAACAGGAGACGTTATCACTGATTTTACTTCAGGCGATAAGTTTGAATTTTTAAATAGTGAGTTTGGCTTCACGGCCACTGGGACTCTAGCCTCTGGGAGCTTCAGTTCCTTGTCAGTTGCATTTGATGGTACAAATAGCGGGATTAGTGGATCAGATGCTTACTTTGTATTTGATCAAACTACGGAGACATTATATCACGATTTAGATCAAACAGTAGATGGGTACTCAGTAATTGCCACCGTACAAGCTGGCGCATCACTTACGAATGCAGACATAACCCTGAACTCCTAACAAAAACATTTTAATTACAATTATACGAAAGACTGTGTAAATTTCGACCATTTGTAAAATGTTAGGGTAGAGTGACAAATAGTTGCCATGTTAGTGTCTGAGAACCCATCTCTAGAATCCGGCCAAACCACGGACCGAAAGTGGCTAAGGGCGGTCACAAAGCCAGTTCGCTCGAGTTTACACGAAGCGATATTTGCTTCTCTTTTCATCAATCTTTTAGCATTAGCGGTGCCTATCTTTATTCTACAAGTTTACGATCGTGTTGTTTTCCATCATGGCATTAGCACACTTTACGCTCTTTTAATCGGTGTCCTTGTAGCAATGGTATTTGACTTTATTCTTCGCCAGGCAAGAAGCCGAATGTTACAAAAAGTAGCTCTTCGAATTGATGTTGGTCTTGGTCGTTCACTCTACGATAAAATTGCAGCTTTACCCTTGAGAACTCTTGAGGGGCGCCCATCTGGGTTTTGGCACACTCTGTTTAAAGACACTGAAACGATTCGTAATACTTTTTCTGGGTCAAATGCTGTTTTAATGACTGACCTTCCATTCGCGATTTTATTTGTTGGCTTAATTTATATAATTGCCCCGGCGGTAGTTTGGGTATTATTTGTTGCTCTCCCAATTTTTGTGATCCTTGCCTTGATATCAGGCCGCATGATGCAAAACGCAACAAATAAAGAACGAGAAGCCGGGATTAGCAGAGAAGCTTTTCTTTCCGAAATGCTTTACGGGCGCTCCACAATTAAAGCGTTAGCGTTGGACTCGACAATTAAGATATCATGGGAGGAAAAACATGCCACTTCCATTCAGAACTCACTTGTAAGAGGTCGAAGAACAGATACCTTTGGGAATCTTGGCACTTGCCTAAGCCTATTAACGACAATCGCTCTCGTAACAACCGGCGCACTCGCAATCATTGACCTAGAGCTTACCATTGGTGCCCTAATTGCTTCCACCATGCTAGGTAACAGAGTTATTGGGCCATTTAACCAACTCATAGGAAATTGGCGAGGATATACCAGCTGCAGACAAGCGTTGAAAAGGCTTGATATTGTGTTTGCATTAAATGAAGACCGAACTGAAAGCAGCGTTAGCCTCAAACGCCCGCAAGGGCATTTGGCATTGGAAGATGTCAGTTATTCTTACAGTGAAACAGATCATGTTGCTGTTATCAACAATATTAAAATGACCGTTAAACCGCCGGGCATGCTCGGCGTAGTCGGCCGAAACGGCTGCGGGAAAACAACTCTGCTAAAACTTATTCAAGGACTCTACCAACCTACTACCGGGAGGATTTTACTTGATGGCGGAGATATCAATCAATTTTCCCGGCGTGACCTTGCGAACTGGATAGGTTACGTACCTCAGGAGTGTTTTTTATTCGCTGGTACCATTCGAGAAAATATCAGTATTACGAATCCAAAGGCATCAGATGAGGAGATCGTCAACGCCGCAACTTTAGCTGGCGTTCACGATTATGTTATTAATCTTCCGAACGGCTACGATACAAATATTGGCGAGACAGGGTCGCGGTTGTCGGGCGGACAACGTCAACGTATTGCAATCGCAAGAGCTCTCCTCATGGATCCTCCAATACTTTTACTGGACGAGGTATCCGGGAATCTCGACGTTCAGGCCGAACGTGCTATCAAGGAAACTCTGATAAAATTGGCGGAAAACCACACTATATTAATAGTTACTCACTCACCCATCCTGCTCAACGCCTGCAACCATGTTATGCTGCTTGAAAAAGGTCAAATTGCTCTGGGCGGAAAGGCCAAAGACATACTTCCTCGATTATTTGGTAAAACTCCTGCAACCACAACTGCAAAGCAATCAGTTATTAAGGAAAATAGGGAAACGCCTGTAGTTGGAACCAAAGTTTTATGAGTACCCTAGACAATTTGGAAAAAACGGCCTCTGCAAAGGGTTGGCAGCGAAGTTCAATATTTATAATTTTAACCATCGCTATTCTTATAACATGGGCTAATTTTGCAGAGCTGGAAGAAGTTGCAGTTGCAGGAGGTGAGGTTGTACCCCAAGGGCAAATCAAAATCATCCAACATCTAGAGGGAGGTATTATTAGTGAAATTTTTGTAACGGAAGGCGATACTGTAAAAGCTAATGACCTTCTAATACAACTTGACCTTGGAATAACAGGGTCTAATAGAGAAGAAGTACAGATAGAGCTCGACGGCTTAATTCTTGCGCGGGCCCGGCTAATCGCTGAAACTCAGGATACCGATTTATCATTTCCAATAAATGAGAGCAGTAGACGCCCTGAGCTCGTCCAAGCAGAATTACATACATACAAGGGCCACAAACTTGAACTCGAGAGTGCTATGTCCGTTCTACGCGAACAAACTAGCCAGCGCAGGCTGGATCTCCAACAAGCGATAGCGCAACTTAATACTTTAAAAAAAGAATCAGCAACAAAAATGGAGCGGTTTGTTATTGCTGAGGAATTACTCACTAAAGGGTTAGCTTCAAAAATCGAATTTCTAGAAATTAAGAAGGCGCAACTCGATTCTTTAAAAAAAGAATCAGCAACAAAAATGGAGCGGTTTGTTATTGCTGAGGAATTACTCGCTGAGGGGTTAGCTTCAAAAATCGAATTTCTAGAAATAAAACAAGAGGTAGAACACCTTCAGGGCGAAATAGAGGAATTAAAATCCACTATATCCAGAGCGAGGGCAAACACCACGGAGTCTGAAGCACGTCTTAGGGAAGAAAAATTACGTGTGAAACAAGAAGTAGAGCACCTTCAGGGTGAAATAAAGAATTTAAAATCCACTATATCCAGAGCAAAGGCAAGTATCACGGAAGCTGAGGCTCGACTAAGGGAGGAAAAATTACGTGTGAAAAGAGTAGCTCTTGAGGAATTGAGCGATGTAGAAAGACGTATAGCCGCCGCTAGAGAAAAACTTAATCGTGCAACCGACCAATTTGTAAGAACCAAAATTTCTAGCCCAATTAATGGAGTAGTGCAGAGCATGAGACATCATACAATTGGTGGTGTGGTAAAGGCCGGTGAATCCCTTATGGAAATTGTACCAACGCAAGAACGGTTAGTAGTGGAAGCAAAACTTAATCCGACGGACATCGGTTATGTTAGAATTGGCCAAGCATCTACAGTAAAAATTTCTACGTATGACTTTTCTCGTTATGGTGGCCTAGAAGCCTACGTTGTATCGATTTCCCCAGATTCCCATATAGATGGGTCTACTGGGCAGAGTTACTTTAAAGTCATAGCTGAAACAGATAAAAATTATCTAGGAGACCTTCCAGGGGAGTTGCCTATTGCCCCAGGCATGGAGGCAACTCTTGACATTCATACCGGCACCAAGACTGTGATACAGTATCTTCTTAAGCCAGTAATAAAAGTTAAATCAGAAGCTTTTCGAGAGCGTTAAATACTAGATTAATGTATAATTATTACATATCATTTGAACTAACCTAATCACGGAAAATAAATATGACAGATAAAATAAGTCAGGCTCGTCAAGATCTCGCTGCTGCATACAGGCTTGCATATATGCACGGCCTCAGTGAAGGTATTTGCAATCACTTTACTCTGGTAGTACCAGGCAAGCCGGAGAAGTTTCTACTTATTTCACACGGCACCCATTGGAGCGAGGTAACTGCTAGTAATTTGTTATTAGTTAGCCTCGAGGGTGAAGTTCTCGAAGGAGAAGGAGCGGTCGAAGATACAGCCCTATACATACATGCTCCTATCCATAAAAAACGGCCAGACCTTCGCTGTTTGATGCATACTCACCAACCGCAAACTTTAGCTCTTGCCTTAATTGAGCAGGGCGATATTGAGCCAATAAATCAGAATGCTTTACGCTACTATAACCGCATTGCTAGAGACGACGAATATTCTGGACTAGCATTTGACCAACTTGAAGGGGAACGGCTTGCTGCAAAGATGCAAGATAAAAATATTCTTTTGATGGCCAACCACGGTATTTTAGTGGGAGCGTCGTCCGTCGCAAAAGCTTATGATGATTTGTATTATCTTGAGCGCACCGCAGCAGCTCAAATTCTTGCAATGAGTACTGGTAAGCCTTTAAATCGCATACCGCAAGATATATGCGAAAGGGCATCACAACAAATGATGTCAGATAGTTTTCATCGCTTTGCAAATGATCATTTTTCAGCCTTAAAAAGAGTTTTGGACCGTAATCAACCTGATTATCAAAATTAACTTTTACCTGTATTAGATTTGCTAAACCATAGTTACATTAATTCATACCGAGAACTCCCAAGGAATACCCCTAATAAGCTATAGTATGGGGATCTAAACTTCGCCAAAGATACCAAGTTGCAACACTGCACCATGGCTTCCACATCTCACCACATTTTTTTATTTCTTTAGGATTTTTAATATTATAATGCTGGCTACATGCTCGCTGGAGACCAACATCACTAACTGGCAGAACGTTGGGTCGCAATAAATGAAATATCAAAAACATTTCGGCTGTCCATTCTCCGATACCTCGTAACTTCATCAAATTTTTAGCTACTTCTGCATCGGTCATAGCGTTCCACTTCCACGATACCAAAGTACCATTTGAGAAAGCCTCAGAAACCGCAAAAATATAAGACACTTTCCTTCTCGACAAACCAACTGCCCTTAACTTTTGTTCTTTGCATAAACGAACATTTGTTGGTGTCATGTCGCCAATAGCATCTTCAAATCTTGACCAAATTCTTTCAGACGCATAAACAGAAATCTGCTGAGCCACGATAGAATGTAATAGAGTACAGAAAGGGTTTCCCTGACCTTCCAGACTTTCCTTTCCGCAAACTCTAATAATTGTCGCAAGAACCGGATCAGTGAGGATTAAATACTCCTTTGCCTGACCCCAATAGCTGGGTACTCCAAGCGGCCCACCACGGTAGCCAATCATAAACGCTATGACCGTCTACGCTTATTCCTATGTGGCGCATTCGAACGATTTTGCCTCCGTGGCCGCTTCTCACGAAACCCTTCAACCTGTGTTCTTGCGCATGCACCTAAAAGACCAGCATCACTTCCAGAAATTATAAAATCGTAGCCACGTTCAAAAGTCCAATTGAGAGTCTGATTTGGTCGAGTAACCGTACCGAGTAATTTATTTGTCTTTCTAAATTTTCGTTCGGCTTTTTCAATAGCAGCAAGTACATCTGGGTTTTTCAGATCTAACATATGTCCGACACTAGCCGAAATGTCACTTGGCCCCAAAAACAACATATCAACGCCATCAACAGCAGCAATTTCTTCAATATTTTCTATTGCTTCTTCTGTCTCAATTTGACACATAAGCAGTAATTGTTTTGGCCAGGCTCTCTTATATTCATCCAGACGTGCAGCCCAACGTGAACAACGCGCTGCATGCGGAGCCACCCCCCTAATACCACCAAGCGGATAATGACAAGCATTCACTGCTTCTCGTGCTTCTTCTGCATTTTGCACATAGGGGACAATAATACCCATTACTCCGATATCAAGTGCTCTCTTAATATACACTGGGTCGTTCCAAGGTACTCTCATCATGGGCGTTGGGCCAACTTCACCTACAGCCTGCATAAGCGAAATTGCATTAAGAAAATCACCTGGCCCATGTTCGTGATCCATTATTACAGCATCGTAACCCGCATTAGCTATAATTTCTGCAGCAATTGGACTTCCCATTGAAAGCCAAGCACCTATTGCAGGCTCACCCTTGAGCAATTTATTCTTACATGTATTAATAATCGCCATTAGCAGTAGACTCCAATACTTGTTATTTTAGTTAGTTACAAAAGTAGTATGTGTAACCTTACCTCTATAGTACTACTAGTGCCATTGTTTTACCGGTAAAGCGAAGTCCGATATTTTTGACTTTATATTACACATTTTAAAAAAAGGAAAAACTTGTGACCTTTAGAGTATATAGAAGATCATCTAATGCTCGAGAAGAGGATGCTGATACTTCCCTATTTTTTATTGACGATAATACCTCACAACTTATAAGCGTAGCAGCAAGACTTTTTGCCCGCACACTTCAAACACGCCTTGCCTCGCACGGAGTAAGTGCGGGACAATGGCCTTTACTCCTTTATTTATGGGAACAAGATGGCCTAAGTCAAAAGCAACTTAGCCGCCGGGTACAAATTGAAGAGCCAACTACAACTCGAACCCTCGGTCGAATGGAACGGGATGGTCTCGTTTTCAGAAAACGTGATGAAAAAGATCGTCGCCGTATCAACGTATTCTTAACAATGCGTGGCAAGGAATTACGAGAAGAATTACTTCCATTTGCGCAAGAAGTTAATACATTGGCTACTCATGGGTTGTCAGATCAAGACAAAACTAAAATAAATTCTCTTCTCACCTACATCATTTCCCGGCTTGAGTAACAGTAATTCAATATTTTTTTTATTATTTTAATTGATCACAGGCATAGTTAAAATTTGACCAGGGAAAATTAAATCAGGATCCAAAATTTTAGATTGGTTGGCACCAAAAATTTCTGTGTAATATGCTCCTCCTCCATAAGCTCTTCTCGCTATACGCCAAAGGCTATTTCCTGGTTGTACTACAACCATAACCTCACCCATTAGCAATTCCTCGGGATTAGCGCGACTAATGGGAGTTTCGATACGAGAAAGAACAAGTCCAGCATCGTCTATGCGATCTACGCGCAAAATATGCTTTCCTGGCGTCACTTCTTTGTCTAAAGTGATATGCCACTCCCCAATTTCATTTGCTTTAGCACTCCCAACATAATTCCCATCTAAATAAATATTAACCGTAGCATTAGGTTCTACCTGACCTGCAAATGTAACAGAACCTTCTGCATCATAGTCAATACTTCGAACGCTATTTTCTGAGCCATCGAAAGCCTCTCCCTGTAAAACCTGACTAGGCCCTGTTCCATCCCTCTCCATTAATATCGCGATCACCTTATCTTCGAGTTCTTCTTTATCTACAATTCCAACCATATCGTCATCAGTTTTCTGTATTGCTACAGATATGGCGCCCTGCTCATTCTCAACCGGTACTGAAATAACGACTACTTGGTTTGATTTTACGTTGCGACCATCGGTACTTTCTTGAACAAGTGATAATTCTCGATCACCAGACGCTAATGCTTCTTCTAATACTAAAACCCATTCCCCATTTTCATCAGCGTATACAGACCCTATTGCGACACCATTATCCAGAACTGTTACCTCGGAACCTGGTTCAGCCCGACCTGCTATAACCCCTCCCTTTCCAGGTGACACACGAACTGTTGAAAATGTGGGCACTATAGTATCTTCAATAGTGTCAACAAGATTAACCACATCTTGGTCACTTTGTTTGTCAGGAACATCTGACTTAATTTCAAGTTTTACTTCGGAAATTTCACCCGTGATCTCATCAACGCTTTCATCGCTCTGTGAGAGAATTACGCCAACAATTATACCAACAATTATCAACACCAATGCAATTAGCAATAAGAGTCTTAAATTTCTTTTCACAGAACCTCTCAAATTTTTGCAATTAGCATAAGTCTAGTATAAAAAATTATTAAAGTCGTCTGCACCCATGAGGTCTACCACTCGTCATAGATTTTAGATACCCCATCTCGTTTTAAAAAGCTCACCGGATTGTGTTTAGATGGCACACTTTTCAGATAAATGGCGATCGATTTCAAATCTTCATCCGTCAAATGGCGCAAACCATCATCAATTACCTCTCTCATATGGCCCTGAACGTCATCACCGTTGGGTTTGAGCCCACTTCGAAGAAAAAACACGATTTCAGTTGTAGACCAATCCCCAATACCGGTTTCAAAATCTGGAGTAATGTTGGGAACTATACCTTCTTCCATGCCATATCGAGTACCCGCTAAATGCAACTCTTGCTTTAACCCTCCTAACATATTACGCGCTGTATGGCATTCAGCGCAATGGCCAAGAACCTCAACTAAATATTTTCCAACATCCTGATTCGCGTCATAATCAGCAACGTTTTTTGAAAAAAATAACCATCTCCAAGGATATATAGAGAGTCTCCATGAAAATGGAAAACGTAGTTTATGTGCACGATTTATTTTGTAAATTGGCTTTTGCTTAAATAAGTATGCTTTTATAGCCAAGATATCCTCTTCAGTCATCGATCTATAAGATGTGTAAGGAAAAGCCGGATAGTATGTCTTGCCTTGCGGGGATTTACCAAATTTTAGCGCTTGGATAAAATCAGCGTCGCTCCACCTCCCTATTCCAGTCTCAATATCAGGCGTTATATTAGTAGAATAAAAAGACCCATACGGTGACTTAATTTCACGTCCTCCAGAAAACTGCCCCCCCTTATTCTCCTTATCCGTATGGCATGTCATGCACCCGGCTGCTCGTGAAACATACTCACCCCGTTCGATATCAGAAGCCGATGCCGTAAAACATATTACGGATAAAAACCAGAAAAATATTGTAGGTATTACGAGCAAACAATTATCAATCAGAAACCTCATCTATATAGAATAGAGATGAAAAACAAACAGCCATTACAATAAGTTGATTATCTTTTTTTCCGAAAACTACTATGGCATCCACTACATGCCTTTCCAATAGCTTCAGCTTGTCGTTTCATGATTTTCATATCCCCTGAATTAACCGTTGCAGCCAACTCACTGGCCGTTTGCTCTAGCAATTCTGCAGAAGTAACAAACTTATCCCAATTTTCCCATATCTCTAACTTAGCATCTGTACGTCCAACATCGCTTCCTGATGGATAGGTCTCTAACAAATATTTAGCGCTTTGAGAAATTGATGCCGCATGCGCAGCTATCTGTTCAACAAAATCAGTTTTACCATTAATAACACTAAATATTGCCGTGATATGGGCTGCGTTTGCAATCATGACCTGTTGTCGGTATTTTATGATATCATCATAACTATCATTAGCCGAAGTATCCTTTATGCCAGCGCATGCAACTATCCCTATCGCTAGCGCCAGCATTAGTTTAAATATGTGCGCCCTGATCATTTGGTTGCTCCTATGGAAAAGAGAGTAAAACGTCAAATTGACAACTAAATCCCTACCCAACTTGAAAAATAAATACGTCATTATAATACAATGATACCTTTATAGGAAAATACTAGTTATATACTTGGTATCATCAACCGGCATGAATATATATGATGAATTATGAAGGAAATCGAAACAATTTGTGTGTATTGCGGCTCGAATACAGGGAACAAGCCATATCATGTTACTATTGCTCATGAACTAGGGTTTAAAATAGCCTCTCAGGATATAACCCTTATCTATGGTGCTGGCGGTATCGGATTAATGAACGAGCTCGCTGACGCGGTTTTAAAAGCAAACGGGAATGTAGTTGGGGTAATTACCAAGCATTTGGTTAATAAAGAAGTTCAACATAAAACCCTAAGCGAGACAGTATTGGTAAACAGCATGCACCAGCGCAAACAAATAATGTATGAGCGATCAGACGCTTTCGTGATTTTACCTGGTGGTTTTGGAACTTTAGATGAATTTTTTGAAATCCTGACCTGGAAACAAATTGGTTTGCATAAAAAGCCAATCGTAATTCTTGATTCGCATTACTACTGGAATCCGCTTAAAGAATTATTGCAGCACACTATCCAAGAAGGATTCACTCCAAACACTTCTAGGTCTCTTTATCACATTGCACATAGTGTAGACGAAGTTTTTGAGATAATAGTGCCGACAAGTTAGACCAGAATTTTTAGCCAACTTTTATAAATTAAAATATCACCCTGAGAGGCCTTGACCGAACAGGTCCCAATGATATGGTGCCGCCCAAGCAGCAATTAAACAAATCGAATGTTCAAGCATGAATTCCTGGAGAATTATTTATGGACAAAATTATCGTTAAAAATCCAGTTGTAGAACTGGATGGTGATGAAATGACACGAATTATATGGGGCTGGATCAAAGACCGGCTAATACTCCCCTACCTCCATATAGACCTTGCCTACTATGACCTTGGTATTGAGTACCGAGACAAAACTGATGATCAAGTAACCATTGATGCTGCTGAAGCAATAAAAAAATATGGTGTAGGTGTTAAGTGCGCTACAATTACTCCAGATGAGGCTAGAGTGGAAGAATTTGGATTAAAAAAGATGTGGCGCTCTCCTAATGGAACCATTAGAAATATCCTTGGAGGCACCGTTTTTCGCGAACCTATTGTATGTAAAAACGTTCCTCGTCTTGTTCCTGGATGGATCCACCCCATAGTGATTGGGAGGCACGCTTTTGGCGATCAATATCGTGCAACAGATTTTGTAGTACCGACGGCTGGAAAACTCACGGTATCCTTTGAACCAAATGATGGTAGCGATAAAATTGAACATGAGGTTTACAACTTCCCAGACGGAGGGGTGGCGCTTACCATGTACAATTTGGACTCATCAATTCGTGACTTTGCCCGAGCTTGTATGAATTTTGCGCTAGGTAGAAATTGGCCACTGTATATGTCTACAAAAAATACTATTTTAAAGGCGTATGACGGACGTTTTAAAGATCTTTTTGAAGAAGTTTTTGATAATGAGTATAAGAAAAAATTTGAAGCTGCTGGTATTACTTATGAGCATAGACTTATTGACGATATGGTAGCTGCAGCATTGAAATGGGAAGGATCCTTCGTTTGGGCTTGCAAAAATTATGATGGTGACGTTCAATCTGACACAGTAGCCCAGGGGTTTGGCTCCCTTGGTCTCATGACCTCAGTTCTATTAACGCCAGATGGAAATACTGTGGAAGCAGAAGCAGCCCATGGTACAGTTACTCGCCATTTTAGAGCATTTCAACGAGGGGAAGAGACTTCAACCAACCCTATCGCCTCTATATTTGCATGGACAAGAGGTTTAAGCCATCGGGCAAAAATCGATGGAAACAACGAGTTAGCTCGCTTTTCACAAGTACTTGAAAAAACCTGCATCCAAACTGTAGAAAACGGTGAAATGACGAAGGATTTAGCGCTTTTAATGCCAAATAATTCCGAATTTTTAAATTCTAAGAACTTTTTAGAAGCGATAGCACTAAATCTAGAAAATAATATTGGTTAATAAACGGCTAGAGGTTGCCGCTTATTAATTTAGGCCGTTGCTGCTACCACAGAGTTATATTCAGCTGATGGTTGATTTGATATTCGATCTAAGTCCCCCATGCATGTCCATTCCCATGCTTCATCATCGTCAAGCAACGCGTTTAAAAGTTCGTGATTTATTGCATGACCAGAGCAATGGCTTTTTACAATGGCGACAAATGGTGCTCCAGCCAAACTTAGATCTCCTATGCAGTCTAACGCTTTATGACGGGCAAATTCAGTATCATAACGAAGGCCACCATGGTTCAGTATACCATCATCACCTATCACTACGGCATTTTCTAGCGTACCTCCTAAAGCTAACCCCGCAGCGTGCATTTTTTTCACATCCGACTCCAAACAAAATGTACGTGCCCTACTTAATTCTTTTTCGAATGAAGACTGACGAGAGTCAAAGTCAAAGCGCTGCGTACCAATAACCGTATTTTGGAAGGAAATTTCACATTCCAGAGCAAAGTGATCATAAGGCGATATAGATACCCATCGGTCACCTTTACTCACTATAACCTCTTTAAGTACTTTTATGACGCGGCAAGGTGCATCCAGTTCAATAACGCCTGCACATTCTATCAAAAATACAAAAGGGGCAGAACTACCATCCATGATCGGCACCTCTGACCCATCCAGTTCTACTATGACATTTCCTACTCCACAGCCGTAGAGCGCTGCCATTAAATGTTCTATGGTACTTACCGTAATACCTTCCTCATTCCCAATAGTCGTACATAAGCGTGCATCAACTACATGCTCTCTAGTAGCAGGCACTTCAACGCACGGTGCTAAATCAGTTCTCCGAAAAATAATACCAGTTCCAGATTCAGCAGGTAATAGTGTCATTGAAACTCTTGCATTTGTATGCAAGCCAGTTCCTGTGCAATGGATAGGTTTCTTTAACGTCTTTTGTGACTTAAATGGCAATAATCAAAATCCCTAAAAACTATTCACCGCGCTTTTAGCAAACGCAGCTGTAAATTAAACTTTGCAACGGTTTCCCTATAATCCTAGGTAAAACCGAGTGGCAGGGAATCCGCATTATTTTTGATCCAAAGCGAATCCCCCTCCACGACTTGTAACAATCGTTCTTAACGTATTCAAATCACTCTTTGTTACAATATGTTACGTTTTTCATGACAAATTTTTCCCTGAAATCTGCTAGTTAGCCTGCCGTCTCAAAAAGGCTGGAATCTCCAGTGGGTCCTCTTCTCGTGTCAATATTTCATCCGCTTGACGTTCGGGGGAGCTAACATTTTCAAATGTTGGTTCATCATCATTTTGTTTAGTTGCACTAACATTATTTGCCAGTGCTGGAGGCTGTGTTGGTTTGACTTTTTGCGTGGTTCCAGAGCGTGATTCTTTTCTGCTTCTTCCGCTCCCAGTCATACGCTCAAACAGGGACGGGCCGCGTTTTTTTGAACTACTTCCCGCATTTTCTACACTAGCTACACTAAATGGATCAGCCATGTCATCCACATCTTTTCCTGAGGATTCTCCTGGTTTTACAGCTGGTGCTGGGATAAAACTATCCTTTGGATACTGTTTTTGTGTTGCACTATTTTCGGGAGTGTCATTCTCAGCAGCGTCCCTTTGTATAATATTTTTTTGCAACACGACCCCGGCTTTTATAGCGCCAGCAGTATTCGCTGAAATCGTTTTGGCAACCGGAGGTAATTTTTCTTCCAAAGGTTTGTTCTCACTTTCAATATTCATTCCTGAGGATCTATGTTCTTCATTTCCCGTTAGCGCACCTTCAGTATCTTGGCCATATACCAAAGATGTTTCCTCATCTGAAAACAAACTATTTTCCAGTTTTTTATCGATGTCATCGATTTTATCAGATTCAGAATTTATACTTTGCTGTATTTCACTTTGAGAACTTCCGGTCGCACTACTAGCCCCAGCACCTCTTCGACTATTTAAGCCAAGTACATGTACCTTATCAGAAGGTTCTGGTATTGGTTCCTCAATGGAGTCGGCATCTATACCCGTAGCGATCACTGCTACTCGCATTTGACCCTCTAGTTCGTCCGACATAGATGTCCCAAAAATTATATTGGCGTCTTCATCAACCTCTTTACATATACGGGTGGCAGCTTCATCAACTTCCATTAGAGTAACGTCAGATCCGCCGGTAATGTTTATTAAAACACCTCTTGCCCCTTCGATAGAAGCATTGTCAAGTAATGGATTATTGATTGCAGCTTCGGCAGCTTCAGTGGCTCGACTTTCTCCACTAGCCTCTCCTGTTCCCATCATAGCCTTACCCATTTCGCCCATCACGGTTCGAATATCAGCAAAATCTAAGTTAATTAGGCCGGGACTTACCATTAAATCTGTGACACCCCTAACACCCGCATGAAGAACTTCATCGGCAAGATTAAAAGCTGAAGCAAAAGTAGTTTGTTCGTTGGCTATCCTAAATAAGTTTTGATTTGGAATTACAATCAAAGTATCAACATACTGCTGTAACTCCCCTAGCCCAGCTTCGGCTAATCGCATGCGCTGAATTCCCTCAAATTGAAAAGGTTTGGTTACAACGCCTACAGTCAAAATTCCTTGTTCTCTCGCAGCTCTTGCAATCACAGGAGCCGCCCCAGTACCAGTACCGCCTCCCATTCCTGCAGCTATAAAAACCATGTTATTAGCTTCCAAATATTGCTGTATGTCTTGCAATGCCTCTTCAGCTGCAACACGACCAATATCGGGCCTAGCTCCGGCTCCAAGGCCGTGGGTAACATTTACACCAAGCTGAACTTTTTGTTCTGATAGAGATTGCTGTAGTGATTGCGAATCTGTGTTGGCAACGACAAACTCTACGCCCTCAAGTCCACCGTTAATCATATTGTTAACGGCATTCCCGCCAGCTCCACCCACACCTATGACAGTGATTCGAGGTTTATTTTCTTCCCATTGTTGAGGTGCGAAATCTATACTCATTTAAATCCTCCAGAAAGGTTTGTTGTTTTATTTTTCCCCATTTTTAAAAATATTATAGGCTAGACATAGGGGGCCTAACCCTTGCTTGAGTTAAAAATTCATTCTTAACCACTGACCGATGCGACCAAATGCATTAACAGTCGTGGCAGTACTTTCTGTTTGCTGTTGACGTACTTGTAATTCGTCGAAATGTTCAGATGCATACAACAGTATTCCGGCACAAGTTGAACAGTTAGGCCCGGCGACCGCTTCCGCTAAGCCAGGAATTGGAAGAGGCCGAGCTAGTCTAACTTGCCTCTCGAGAATATCTGCAGCTAGGTCTTCAATACCTTGTAATTGACTTGCGCCACCCGTGATTACAATTCGGCGAGCGGCAGACCTTGCTATCCCAGAAGATTCAATATAATCCCGCACAAGTTCGAATATTTCTTCAATGCGTGGACGTACAATACCGGTTAACAATGATCTAGGAATTTGCCGGCTAGAAAGTGCTTCTGGCTCGCCAAGTTCTGGCACTTCAATCATTTCACGGTTATCCGAGGGGCCGCTAATTACACTCGCATAAAGGCGTTTCATATGTTCTGCACTCGAAATTGGCGTTGTTAATCCTTGCGCAATATCGTTAGTTACATGAAATCCACCAATTGGTATACTGGAAGTCCAAATTAATTCACCGTTAGCAAAAGTTGCTAATCCCGTACCCCCACATCCCATATCAATTAGCGTAACACCCAAATCTTTTTCATCTTCGACTAGACATGCAAGGCCAGATGCATAAGCAGATATTACTGGTGCTTCGAGTTCCAAATCACAGCGGGAAATTGAGGTAAGTAGATTTCGGAAAGGCCCATGAGAAACGCTTACAAGGTGCAATTGAACTTGAAGTTTATTTCCGTACATACCCTTAGGGTCTCTTATACCTTTACTGCCATCTAAATCGAAGTCTGTAGAAATTGCATGAATAATCTCTCTGCCCTCAATCGCATTTCCTGAGTTAATCGAGTCGAATGCATTTTGTATATCCGAATTGCTTATCTGTCGCCCAGATACATCTATAGACATTGTTGTATATGATGATGCGGGAGCCCCTCCTGAAACGCTTACAAACAATTGGTTAACTCTTTTATCCGCCATAACTTCAGCACGGTGTACGGCGGTACCTATAGAATTTACAGCTGCTGTCATATTTGTGACCATACCGGCTTTTAGGCCTTGCGCGGTATCTTGTCCAATACCAATAATGCCCAATTCTCCCTGAACATTCTTATCCGCAATAAAACACGTTACTTTAGAGGTGCCTACATCTAGCGCTGCTATCACGTTCTTAAGGCCTTTCTAACCAATTAAGTTGAATTCTCGTCCAATACTTCGTCAACCCAGGTGCGTATTGCCGTACGGTTAGGCAAACGAAGATCAATCGAAATAAATTTCTGTTGTTTATAGTTTGTAAAGTTAAGGAGACGCGCCAAACGCTTCGTTGCGTTTTTCACATCGTTTTCTGGAAGTAGAACCTTCAGACCATCAAAAAAATGCAAATCCCATCGCCGAGCTCCTACCCATACTGCAGATTCTAAACTATCGTAGAGAGTAGGCTCAGACTGGATTGCCGCAAACAGGGCTGAGGCATTATTTGGTGCGCCAACTCCTACTATTAGGGGTAGATATGTGAAACTTTTTATATTACGAACGTTGATCACATGCCCGTTTAGATCAACTAATGTGATATGGTTGTCCTTTTGCCATAAAGCAAATGGTCGCCTTTCTGTAATTTTTACGTGGATAGAGCTTGGAAGACGCCGTTCGATTTTTACGTTTTCTATCCATTGGAGAGACAACAAACGGTGTCTTGCCCGCTCTGGATTAAAGGAAAATATAGGATCCCCAACCTCAATCCGAAGCGCTGAGACCAACGCAACGGTTTGGGATTTTTGATTTCCTGAAAAAGTAATATTATCGACTGTCATTCCTAGTGTTGCCGAAGTACTAATGAACGACTCGCGAATAAATTCTTGAACATCCTTCCTATTATTGGGCTGCACTAGCCACCAAGCGCCACCGGTGACTATGATCAGAGAAATGAAACTAAATAGAATTATTCGAGCTTTATGACGAATTATTCTGATCCAATTGGCTCGTGACCGCCTTGTGCCAGTCACTTTACTAACATTTCCCCTAGTTAAGGGAGCAAGTCTATCAATAAAACTTAATTGTCGCATGACGCATTCTCCACCATCCAACTAACAAGCTCTGAAAAAGCGATTCCACTATCAGCAGCTATTTCAGGAACCAGAGAGAGAGGTGTTAATCCAGGTTGCGTATTAACTTCAAGCAGGTAAAGCTTGCCCGGCTCCCCTTTGGTATCATTGTAGCGAAGGTCTGCTCTACTTACCCCCCTGCAATCAAGTGTTTGGTGGGCACGAAGAGCAATATCAAGTGCGTCTCGGTACGACTCAGGATGGATGGGAGCGGGCATAAAATGTTGGGCTTTACCCTCTGTATATTTAGTCTCGTAGTCATAGAAGGAACCCTTCGGTCTAATTTCAATTGCCCCAAGAGCCTTTTGCCCCATAATAGCAACTTGAATTTCCCGTCCCGGAATAAATTCTTCGACCAAAACTTTTGGTCCGTGGCGCCATTTCTTAAAGCTAAATCGGCTTTCACTAGTTTCATTGTCAATAATGCAGACGCCTACACTTGAGCCTTCGCTAAGAGGCTTAATTACATATGGTGGCTTAAAAACTCCGCCACCAACTACATCATCAACGTGTATTACTTTACCTTCAGGACATTGAAGCCCGGCCTCTTTAAACAGTTTCTTCGCTACCGGCTTATTCATGGCAATTGCCGATGCCAATACTCCCGAATGAGTATATGGAATACGTAAAATTTCAAGCAAACCTTGTAAACAACCATCTTCGCCTGTCTTACCGTGTAGTGCGTTAAAAGCGATATCAGGCCTGCAATTAATGAGTGTTTTGATTAGAGACTCATTGGCATCAATAGCTGTCACTTTATACCCTATAGATACCAGTGCTTTTTCCACTGCTCTTCCAGTAATCAAAGAGACTTCTCGCTCTGCAGACGACCCTCCCATTATGACTGCAACATGCGCATTCATTGCCTTGCATCCTCCGCTTGGATATCTGTTCCAGACTGTATATCTTTAGAGAGTCCTATGCGCTGTATTTCCCATTTAACATTTATGCCACTTGTTTGCTTTACCCGGCGTCTAACCTCTTCACCCAACCACTCAATATCTGCTGCGCTAGCATCACCCGTATTAATTATAAAGTTGCAATGCTTTTCAGAGACCATTGCGCCTCCACACTTTAAACCTCGGCATCCAGCCTGATCGATAAGCTTCCAGGCTTTCTCTCCGGGTGGATTAGTAAAGGTACTTCCACCCGTGCGCGTGCGAAGTGGCTGACTTTTGCACCGGTTAACCTCGATTGCCTTCATGCGCTGGGCTATAGCTTCCAGCTTGTCACGAGAGCCATGAAGAATTGCAGATATAAAAATCCAATTATCTGGTATTTTAGACTGTCGATATGAAAACCCTAAATCAGTTAAAACTAGAGCCCTACGTTTTCCAAAATTATCAAATGCTTGCGCTTCGACGGTAACATCAGCCATCTCACAACCATATGCTCCAGCATTCATTCGGAGCGCACCACCTATGGTGCCAGGTACTCCAGCCAAGAATTCAAGACCCCTGACTCCAGCATCTCGACAATAACGGGCAACACTAATATCTATTGCACCCGCACCAACTTTAACGTGAGCAGTTTTACCGTACCAAGTTAGTTCCATTTGTCGAAAGTTCTTACCTAATCGAATTACAACGCCAGGTATACCCCCGTCTCTAACCAAAATATTTGATCCAGATCCAAAAATGGTCACCGGGATATCTAGTGGTCTGTTTTTAAGGAAGCATTCCAGATCTTCTTCGTCACGCGGATAAAACAATACTTCGGCTGCACCTCCAACCCGAAACCATGCTATAGGACTTAGTGGTACATCATACGAATACTCTCCCCTCACCTTAGGCAGTCGTTGGACTAGAGTATCTACACTCTTAATCATCAGCCTTCCCCTGAGACCACTATTTCTGATAACTCGTGATTTGACGCTCCTACCCGCTGTCTTTCCATGTTTTCAGCTAAACTGTTTGCCCAATTTGTAATAGTGCCTGCTCCAAGACACACAATCAGGTCACCGCTTTTAACTAATTTATTGACGACTTGTGCAAGCTCACCTGAAGACGTAAGAGGTATAACCTTCCGGTGACCGCGGCTTCTTAATCCTTCAACCAACGCATTTCGATCAAAACCCTTTATTGACTGTTCTCCAGCTGCATGCACCTCAGCAACAATCACAACATCAGCATCGTTGAAACATGTGCAGAACTCCTCAAACAAATCTCTTAATCTCGTGTAACGATGGGGTTGGACTACCGCGACAATAAGACCACTGTATGCCTTCCTCGCCGATTCGAGGACCGCCGATATTTCAACTGGATGATGACCATAATCGTCAATTATGGTAATTCCACCAGTGAACCCTACCTTAGTAAAACGTCTTCTAACTCCTTTAAAAACACTTAGTGCCTCCCTAATTCTCTCGGTTGACAGGCCCATTTCGCGACCGATCACAATGGCAGCAAGCGCATTTTGTATGTTATGAGCACCAAGCATTGGAAACCTTAGATTAGTTATGATTTGGTTGCCCTCAACAGCTCTCCGATCTGACAGTGCTACATTGAAAGTTGAACCAAAAGTGTCAGACTTTATGTTAAATGCTCGAACATCTGCTTGCGGGCTAAGACCATAGGTAATAATTCGGCGGTCTGAAACTTTTCCTACCAATGCTTGTACTTCAACATGATCAACACACAACGCCGCAAAACCATAGAATGGTAGGTTTTCAAGAAAATTATGGTAGGCGCCTCGAACAGCTTCAAAATTTCCATAAAAATCCATATGTTCTGGATCCATATTTGTAATTACCGCTACTGTTGCAGGAAGTTTAATAAAACTACCATCTGATTCGTCAGCCTCCACCACCATCCAATCTCCAGCGCCTAAGCGGCCATTCGTGCCATAAGCATTTATAATCCCTCCATTGATTACTGTTGGATCCATATCTGCACAATCTAGCAATGCAGCAATTATTGAGGTGGTAGTGGTTTTGCCATGGGTGCCAGCTACCGCAATGGACCACTTTAGTCGCATTAACTCCGCTAACATCTCAGCTCTTCTTACTACTGGGATAAATTGTTGCCTTGCTGCCATAGCTTCAACATTGGTTTTTTCTACAGCAGAAGATATCACTACAACATTCGCATCCCCTAAGGCAGAGCGTTCATGTCCAATAGTAATTTTTATACCAAGAGCTCTGAGACGTTTAACATTCCCGTTTTCTGATAAGTCGCTTCCCTGTACGGCATATCCTAAATTGTGCATCACTTCAGCGATGCCACTCATACCAATTCCGCCTATCCCAACAAAGTGAATTGTTCCTATGGAAAGGGGCAATACTTTCATTTCTATCCCCCTACCCCAGAGTTGGATACGGATTTATTGGAAAAAGCCATGCCTTCGACCAGATCTGCAAGAGCTTTTGTTGCATTAGGTCTGCCAATCTTCAAAGCTGCTTTTGCGGCATTTACAAACCAGTCTGGCGACTTAAATAATTGCAGAAGAAGATCTGCTAAATTTTCTGAAGTCGTCTGTTCCTCCCGCAATACTATTGCGCTACCAGCCTCTTCTAAAGTGCGACTATTAATGGTCTGATGGTCGTCTGTTGCATAAGGATATGGGAAAATGATAGCTGGTCTACCAGCCGCAGTTAATTCGGCAAGGGTGGATGCCCCTGCTCTACAAACAACCAGATGTGCCACTTTAAGCCGAACTGGAAGGTCGTCAAAAAATACATCCACATCAGCTTTAATACCATTTATTTGATAATTGTTCCTTATCTTCTCAAGATCTTCACGACGACAGTTCTGGTTAATATTTATTCGAGTCTTTATCTGTGGAGATAATAACTTGATGGCCTCTGGTATCAATTCTGAAAAATACCTTGCTCCTTGACTCCCGCCAGTAACAAGTATGTTTATCGGCCCGTTAGTTTCAATTTGTGGATATTGAAGTTTGCCAAGCTCCGCTATTGATGTTCGAACGGGATTTCCTGTATGCGTAACTTTTTCATTGTTTTTTAACGCAATTCCGATTGTGTTTTCAAATGAAGTCGCAATACATAATACGCGAGAAGCAAGTAGCTTATTTGCGCGGCCTAGTATTGCATTTTGCTCATGGATTACCGTAGTGACGCCTTTACGACTTGCGGCTATCAATGCTGGAACAGATGGATAACCACCAAAGCCTATAACAACTGAAGGCTGAATACGGTGAAGTAACTTTCCAGCTTCGCGAACGCCGATTAGCACCCTAATAATACCAAGCCCCTTGCCTACCAACCCTGGAGCCAGAGGCGTGCCAGATCTAATACTATGTTTTTCGATATCAGACAGTGTTACACTAAAATTATAACCTCTATAGTCAGTTAATAATATTAGTTTGTGGCCACGTGTTTTGAGCTCTGTTGCCAAAGCCTGTGCGGGGAATAAGTGTCCCCCTGTCCCTCCTGAAGCGAGGATTATTGGGGATATCTTGCTAGCTTTTTCATTCATGACGCTGAAGCCTTTTGTCTATAGCCACTCCGCGTAAGGGCTAGTACCATCCCCATACCTAAAGCACTAGCAATAAGGGAGGAGCCACCGTAACTCACGAAAGGTAATGTCATTCCTTTTGCAGGGAGTAACTGAACGGTAACTCCCATATTAATTAATGCCTGCAGGCCAAACTGTGTAAGTAAACCAGCTACTGCTAACAGCACAAATAAATCCGCGTCTCTAATTACGCGTGTCAAGCCACGAAGGACAATAAATGAAAATAAAGCTACAATAGCGAGAGCTGCCAACATGCCGAACTCCTCAGCAGCAACAGCAAAAATAAAATCTGTATGCGGTTCTGGGAGACTTGTTTTTACAATTCCCTCACCCGGCCCCCTTCCTAATATTCCTCCTTGCTGAAATGCGGTCAAAGAGGTTTGAACTTGATAACCATCTCCAGAAGAAGGGTCAATAAAAACATCAATTCTTTTGGCTACATGAGGGAATACACTATACGCTGCTGTCACAAGACCAAGCGATGATGCTAACGCTAAACCCACCCACCATAATGACAGGCCGGCAAGAAAAAACTGTACAAACCAGACAGCAGCAACTGTTACAGTCATGCCAAAGTCTGGTTGAAGTAAAAGTAAGGCAACTACAGTTACCAGTAGAATAGCAGCAATAGTTCTCCCGGGAAATTTCTCGTTTTCTTTGTATTCTGCAAACATCCAGGCCGCAACTACCGCGAAGCATGGTTTAATAAATTCAGATGGTTGGAAACTTAAACCACCAACCGCCAACCAACGCGTTGCACCCTTTACCTCTGTTCCAATAAAATGGGTCGCTAGAACACATATAAGACTAATAGTAAAAAGAGCTGCTGCAAGTCGCCGTGTCCCTCGCGGTGTTAACAACGAGGCTGTCAGCATTATGATTAGAGCCGGGATCATGAAGACAAATTGATGGCGTACAAAATGAAAAGGATCCCCATTTCGTTGAATTGCGACCTCAGGGCTCGCCGCTACTGTAAGAATTGCGCCGACTGCAAACAACAAAATTAAGGATAGTAGTGTCCACCTATCCAGGGTCCACCACCATCTGCCCAGAATTGACGAGTCTGTACGAGAAAAACTGGTCATAATGAACCGCTTTCTTTATGCACAAACTTCTGTTGACTCAGTTTAGCAACTATACCTTTAAAAGCGTTGCCTCTCTCCTCAAAATTTAAAAATTGATCAAATGAAGCACAGGCTGGCGATAGAAGAACTGTGGCTCCTTTATTACGACGATTTGCAAAAGCTAGTCTAGCTGCCTCATTTGTTGCTTTAGCAAGAGTTCCACACTGGCTATTTTTAACCCGCCCACTAAGTTTATTAGAGAAAGTTGATTTTGCCTCTCCAATCAGAAAGGCATGTAAGATGTGCCCGTAAAATGGCTCAAGTACTTCTAGACCATCGGATTTAGATCGCCCCCCCGCAATCCAATAAACAGACTGGAAACAGGCTAATGCTTGTGCTGTTGATTCGATATTTGTTGCCTTACTGTCATTTATAAATTTTACGCCATCTATAGTGGCAACAAGCTCCATTCTGTGAGCCAAGCCAGGAAAACTCAGTAAAGCATCAACAATCGTCCGTGTGTTTATACCGAGCGCTCGAGCCGCCGCATAAGCGGCTGCCGCGTTTTGCCAATTGTGTTTTCCGGGAAGTGCTGCGGCAGATTTTAAATTACAGATGATTTGGTTTTTATCCTTTAATAAACCATCCTCCACAGTCACACTGTGATTAAAAGAATTTAAAGCTGTAGTGGTTACCGGAATTACATTTAAATCTTTACGTTTCGTTAGCTCTTGATAAACATTAAATGTCTCTTTTCCATCAATTCCAATTATAGCTGTTTTAAGTTTCCCCGGACGAAAAATGTTTTTTTTGGCTTTAATATATTTGTTCATATGCTCGTGTCGATCAAGGTGATCTGGTGATATATTTAATAATATTGCTACCGTGAAAGACATGTTAAGAGTTAGGTCAAGTTGGAATGATGATGCCTCAAGAACATATGTTCCCTTCGCAGACAATGTTTTGAGTTTCAACGCTGGAATACCAAGGTTGCCACCAACTTCACTGATACACTTTGCTTTTTGAAAAATATGTCCAATTAACGCCGTTGTTGTAGATTTTCCGTTAGTCCCCGTAATACCAATATACTTACTACTGGGGTTTGCTCGCCAAAGTAATTCGAAATCTCCCATAACTTCTACATTAGCATTTTGCGCATCAGAGATTATTGGATGATCAGACGGAATACCTGGGCTCGCAACAAGAACTTCAATATCTTTCCAATGAAAATGATTCTTTTTGCTTATTGATATTCCTTCTAGGGCAGCTTCTAGTTTCCGTGATTCAGAGTCATCCCATGCTAAAACTTTATTTCCTGAAGCCATAAGCGCTTTCGCTGCCGCCACCCCACTGTTCCCAAGACCTAAAACTAGGGCAATACCTTTAAAATGTGGGGTTTTTGCTACCATAGGTTTATCTAAGTTTCAGGGTTGCAAGGCCGGCAAGGGCTAGAATCACGGCAATTATCCAGAAGCGAATAACGATAGTTGGCTCGGCATAACCTTTTTTTTCATAGTGGTGATGGAGTGGAGCCATTTGAAAAATACGATGACCAGTTAATTTAAAAGAAGCTACTTGAACGATGACTGAAATAGTTTCCAATACAAAGAGGCCACCTATTACTACCAGCACAAGTTCATGCTTTGTTATAACAGCTACTGTACCTAATGCAGCGCCAGTTGAAAGGGAGCCTGTATCTCCCATAAACACCATGGCTGGAGGAGCATTGAACCACAAAAAACCAAGCCCCGCGCCTACTAGTGCTCCGCAGAACACTGCAAGTTCTCCGGACCCGGCCACATAGTGCACCTGTAAATATCCAGAAAATACGGAATTCCCTACCAGATAACAGATTAGAGCAAAACTAAGCGCAGCAATCATAATTGGTACAATTGCTAAACCATCTAAACCATCAGTTAAGTTAACTGAATTAGAAGCACCCACAATTACCAGAGCAGAAAATGGAATGAAAAACCACCCGAGGTTTACCAACACACTTTTTACAAAGGGTAATGCGAGTCCATTTGCTAAAGTACTGTCAGAAACAGAAATAATCCAAAATGTCGCGATTAATGCGATGCAAACTTCAATTAGAAACTTAAGTTTTGTCGGAAACCCCTGACTAGAGTTTTTGCTCAATTTCATATAATCATCTACAAAACCAACTGCACCAAAGCTAAAAGTAACAAAAAGTATTATCCATACGTACGAGTTTGTAAGGTCAGACCACAATAAAGTTCCAACAAGCACGCCTAAAAGAATGAGAAACCCCCCCATAGTGGGGGTACCCTTTTTAGTTTCAAGATGAGATTGAGGGCCATCTGTTCGAATGGGCTGCCCTCTACTTTGACGTGCTCTTAAAGTTCGAATTAGAACAGGCCCAATCAGGAAACTGACAATTAGAGCAGTTACAATTGCCGCGCCAGCTCGAAATGTGATGTATTGGAAAATATTAAGAAAGCTAATTGAATCAGAAAGGGGTACTAGTAAATTATATAACATGCTTAATTTACTCCGTTCCCAGATAACGGTTCTAAAAGTGCGTCTACTAGCACTTTCATTTTGCTACCATTAGAACCCTTTATAAGAACCACATCATTTTCATCTATTGTCTCCTGCAAAACTCGAATCATTTCTAAAGAGCAACTAGCATGGTATCCTTGAAGTATTTTCGGCAACTCGCTGTATAGGATCGCCATAAGGCTGCCCACTGTAAAAACTGAACTAATGTCATTACGAAGGATCTCAGTAGATAATGCTGCGTGTAACTCGGATGCTTTGGATCCAAGTTCTAACATATCCCCTAACACAGCAATTCTCTTTCCCTTTCCTTTTAGTTCAATTTCATTTAACGCCTGAATTGCTGCTTTCATTGAAACTGGGCTGGCGTTGTATGATTCATCAATTAAAGTGAACTCGCCGTTTAGACAATTACATCTATAAATGTTACCTCGTCCAGAAATTGGTTTTTGCAAGCTTATACCGGCTGTTGCAGCGGTTAGGGGTGCGCCCGCTGTAACGGCCGTAGCTATTGCTGCAACGCTATTAAGCGCCCAATGTTCCCCTCTTAATTGCAAGCGGTATTTGCAATTCATTCCAAAAATTTTTGCTTCTACTAGACCACCTTGTTTGTCCGGCAGCCATTTTAATAACCTCGCCTGAGCTTTCTCATGCTTACCAAAACTAATAATCTTTTTTGCATTTTTCTTCTGAGCCAAATCGCTGAGGTAATCAAAATATTTATTATCAAGATTCAGAATTGTAGTACCACCTGCTTCCAATCCTTCAAAAATCTCTGCTTTGGCTTTTGCCACTGCATCCGTATGCTTAAAATATTCAGTGTGGACAGCTTCAACATTTGTTATAACTGCAATATGTGGCCGGGTCAGATTAGATAAACTCGCAATTTCACCTGGATGGTTCATACCTAACTCAAATATTCCAAACTTAGCCTCAACGGGAAGGCGAGCCAAACTTAACGGAGCACCAATTTGATTGTTTAAGTTGCCCGAACTACGACACACAGAACCAACCGATGACAATGCGCGGTAAATTAATTCCTTCATTCCAGTTTTACCCACGCTACCGGTGACCGCAATAATACCAGCAGTACTTCTTGCTCTTGCAGATTCGGCTAAATTATAAAGTGCCCTTATGCTGCTTGGGACGATCAATAGAGGGCCAACCGCATCAGACGATTTGGGCGCATGTTCCACCATCGCCGCAACTGCATCTCCTGACAGTGCTTCTAGTACGTGGTCGTGCCCATCATGATTAGGCCCTTTAAGAGCTACAAAGAGATCGCCTGGTAGTAAATTTCGACTATCTATAGATATTCCATCAGCCTTCCACTTACCATGAGCAACCCCACTGGTGGCAATGGTTGCTTGTTCACTACTCCACAAAGCAGTTTCTTTTTGGATCGAATTATTCATATGCGTGAAGTAACCGTTAAATTGTTCAATAATGCTAACTCACTTAGAACGACTTTCTGGTCGTCAAAAGGGATAACCTTACCTCCTATATTTTGGCCTTTTTCGTGGCCTTTACCCGCAATTAGAAGAATGTCGTTTTTCTTTAATACTCTTATAGCCTCGCGTATCGCTTTTTTTCGCATTCCGATTTCTCTAGAATTGGGACATGTTGAAATTATTTCACGACGGATTGATTCTGGGCATTCTAAGCGTGGATTATCATCAGTGATGAAGACAATATCTGCTAAGTCTGAAGCTATTTTCCCCATTTCAGGACGTTTTCCGGCATCTCGGTTTCCACCACAACCGAATACAAGGACTAAATTAGTTTTAGTAAGGTCTCTCAGATCCTTGAGCGCTGTGGATAAGGCATCTGGCGTGTGAGCATAATCAATAAATACACTGGCACCATTTTTTAGACGTGCAACTAACTCCAAACGACCATGGACGCCAGTTAATTTTGTCAGACCTTCAGCAATATCGCCCGTCTTCATTCCGGATACTATTGCGAGACCAGCTGCGGCCATGAGATTATAAATCTGAAAAGCTCCTGAGAGCGAAATGTTAAGGTCATATATTTTGCCTAAAAGTTCTAACTTTATATTTTGTTTGAAGCCTTCAGCATTTCTTTCAATCAGTCTAATATCACCCTTACCATGGCCAAAAAAAAGTTCCCTGTGTTTACTTTTATGGCAAATTTCAGAGATTACAGATATGTAAGGTGAGTCTCCATTAAGCACCACATCTTGGTTCGGCTCCATTACTTCATCAAAAAGTCGGGCTTTTGATTTTAGATATGCATCCAAATTATTATGATAGTCTAAGTGATCCCGGGTCAGGTTTAGAAAAGCACCTGCTGATACAGTAACCCCGTCTAATCGGTATTGATCAAGTCCATGACTAGACGCTTCGATGACGCCATGAGTTATATTTTCGCCTGCTAATCGAGCAAGGCTGTGATGCAAAGTTATAGGATCAGGTGTCGTCAATTTTGTTTTGAGAGACTCGCCACCACTTTCTTCTCCTAAAGTGCCGAGACTGAATGCATTGACACCACACTCTTGCCACAATCTACGCAAAAATACCGCGGTTGAGGTCTTGCCGTTTGTGCCGGTAATCGCTGCAATATATTCAGGTTGTCGTTTGAAAAATCGAGCCGCTAGTTTAGCTAAGCGCTGACGAGGATTTTTATCTGTAATAAGTATACTGGTGTTAAGTACAGCTGTGTCAAAGCAATTACCCGAAGGTGCAAGAATGGCCTTTGCTCCGCGACTTATAGCATCAGGTATATAATCTGTACCCTTAACATTATTTCCAGGCAAAGCAGCAAATAAATAGCCAGGTTTTACATCTCGTGAGTTGGACGTTAAACCTGTTATATCCACAGCGTCCTCATTCGTACCTTTTTCCTCTTCTATAAGTTCAATAAGACGCAAATTGGCGTTCCTCTAGGCTGGCCTTAACTAAAACTGGCTTAGTTTTCACTTTTTTATTATTAGTTGGTGGTAAATATGGAATAACGCCCATTATAGGTGCGATCCTTGACACAATTTTCCCTAATACGGGCGCAGCATTCCAACCGGCACCCGCGTAACCATGTGTTTCCTTAGTACTATTGGGTTCTTCAAGCATTACAAGAATAGCAAATTGAGGTTCTGTTATAGGAAAGGCACCAATGAAAGTTGTAATAAGTTTATTGCTATCGTATCCGCCAGCTGCAGCTCTCCATGCAGTTCCAGTTTTACCGCCTACAGCATATCCTCTAGCATTAGCTTTCTTGCCGGTACCTTCTTCAACCACTAACCGCATCATTCTTCTCATCATGTCAGAGGTCTTTTTTGAAATGACTCTTTCCAAATTGTTCGTTTGTTTATGTCGGAGAAGAGTAGGCTTGATTTTCAAACCACCATTTACAAGAGATGCAAAACCGTTAATTAAATGCATAGGTGTAACTGAAAGGCCGTAACCATAACCAATAGTCATAGTGCGAATTTCCCGCCAATTATTCGGTACTCTAGGATGACCATTTTCGATCAATTCTAATGTCAATGGGTCTAACATTCCGAGGTTTTTAAAAAATTTTCTTTGACGTTCTGCTCCGACATCACGTGCTATTTGCGCCGCCCCAATGTTTGACGAATGAATTAAAATTTCAGGAATACTGAGCCATCGATTCTGCGGATGGACATCTCGAATAGAATGACGACCAACCTTTAGAGGTTTTGTTGCATCATAACGGTCATCTATGTCAACGACACCCGCTTCAAGCGCCATGGCAGTTGTAAAAGGTTTAAAAGTAGAACCTAATTCGTAAACACCATATGTTGCGCGATTAATAAATTTTTCCGAATTATAATTATATGGATCAAAATCAGGCAGACTTACAAGTGATAGAACCTCTCCGTTATGAACATTAAGAACGATTCCAGCGGCCCCTTTAGCATTGAAGATTTTCATAGCCTTTGATAACTCGTCATGAACCGCGTGCTGAACTCTGCCATCCAGTGCCGTAATTAATTTAGCATTGGGAGAATTCGCTAACATTTTCAGAGTTGAGTCTCGAGCCATTTCTAAGCCAGCTAAGCCATCATTATCATCTCCAGCAAAGCCCAGTGCGTGGGCATACAGAGATCCATGAGGATATGCTCTACGCTCTTCACGTTGAAAATAAAAACCTGGTAACCCAAGCTGGTTAATTCTTTTGTGTTCGTCAGGTGTTAGAAATCTTTTTATCCACGCGAACTGACCCTTTGCACTAGCGATTCTATTGATTGTTTTACGGGGGATATTTGGCAGAATTTCAACAATCTTGGCAACAGCTTCTTCAACGTCGAGCACTTCCTCAGGATTAACAAATAGAGATTGTGCGGGAAGGTTTGTCGCTATAAGGGTTCCATTTCTATCTACGATATCGGCTCGTTTGAGGGTTAGCGCATTGGTTTCATTTGCTACGATTTGTTTTTCTTGTTGTTCAACCCCAAAAACAGAAAGTTGCACTAATCGACCACCTAGTATCACAAAGCACAAAGTAAAAATGGCGGCGGCCACTAGAAGACGGGTACGAGCAACCTCAAGTGGTCTCCTCGCTTGTTGAGCATCAAGAGTATCAATGCCATCCGCAAGGCGTAAGTCAGTCGCAGCATTCCGCCAGATACGAATATTTAAATCACTCATTGAATGCACTCTTTATGAGGGGCACATCAGGCCCCACTATTATTTGCTCAGGTGAAATAGGTCTTAGGGATAGATAGTTTTCCGCTCGAATCGCTAGCCTTTTTGGTTCATTAAGATAGCTCCACTCTGCATGTAATACGTGAATTTCTTCCTGTTGCGCCATGCGTTGAGACTCAATATTTACCAGTTGATTTTCGAGTTGTTTTACTTCGTAACTTACCAGTAATAATGCGATTGTCATGATGGCTGGCAATCCAATCCACAAAATAAGAGCAGGCCGAACCATTATGCGATTTCCTTTAAGCAAACAGGCGCACGTGTTCGCTCAGCACCTCTTAATTTAGCAGAACGTGAGCGTGGATTTTCCGCACACTCATATGATTTTGGTCTGCGAACACGCCTATTAAGAATTTTAAAACTAGGTTGTGGCATTTTTATGGCGTTTTCGGCTGGACTAGGTAAGTGACGGCTAGGGTTTGGTTGAGAGCCACTACGCTCAAGTAAAAAGCTTTTTACCCTTCTGTCTTCCAGAGAATGAAATGCTACTACTGCAAGGCGACCACCTGGCCGAAGCAATCGTTCACTTGCTGACAACCCTAAATCAAGCTCAGAAAGTTCCTCGTTCACATATATTCGTAGTGCTTGAAAGGTTCGAGTTGCAGGGTCAATATTCCCAGATTTTTGACGAACAACCCGACGAACAATCTCTGCAAGTTGGCTGGTGCGGTTAATTGGGCTTATTTTTCTTGCCGCTACTATTGCTCGAGAGATTGCTCTAGCTCTTCTTTCTTCGCCATAATTATAGATTATGTCAGCAAGCATCTCTTCTGAAGCCGAATTAACAACCTCTTTAGCATCTTTCTGATTATTTCCCATGCGCATATCTAATGCAGCGTCATAACGAAATGAAAAACCACGAGATGCGTCGTCGAGTTGCATTGAGGAAACACCGAGATCAAAAGCCACCCCATCGACTTCATGAATACCGTATGGGGCTAACAAGCGCTCCATACTGCTGAAACAACCGTTGATTAGAGTAAGTCGTCCAGGGAATCTTTCAGATAAGGATGAATTGTTACGAATAGCTAAAGGATCTCTGTCAAAGGCACATACCTTGCATTTAGCTGCTTTAAGCAAACCTTCACTATAACCGCCACCACCGAGAGTTGAGTCAATATAAACGGCTCCGTCCTTAGGCTCGAGAATTTCCAATACTTCGGATAGCATTACTGACTTGTGTGTATTTACCTTCATGCTACCCGAAGCGACACTGACCGGCGGCATCACTGCTCTCCTTCGTCAGATTGAGAGAGCCTTAAAGCTTCAAATTCTTGGGATGCTTCTGATATAGCATTATATAGGAAGTCCTTACCTGCCCTTGGTTCCCAGATTTGGAATGTTTCACCCATTCCAATGAATGCAACGCTCTCGGTAATTTCAGCATGTTGAATTAAGGAATCTGTAAGTATAACTCGACCTTCTGGATCAAATACCAGTCGTTCTACTTGGCCGAATAATGCCATTCGAGCTTTTCTTAATCTAGGCGCAAACGGATTAGAGGTGCCAAAATTGGCACTCAAACTTTGAAGCCAGTCTATTCCTGCTCCATCAATAGCGGGAATTCCTTCTGGAGAAGGAAATAAAACGATTCCAGGAAAACTTAGACTAACTAGCTCGTTACGAAACGACGCCGGGACAGAAACTCTTCCCTTGCGATCCATTTTATTGACGACATGGCCAGTAAATAAAGCCAAGTCCACGCTCCCATACTAAAGTTCCGCCCTAAATCAAGTACCTGCGCCTTGATTATATCTACCCAAGACACGAAGTAATGTACTTGGGATTTAATGGGATATCATGGGTAAATTTGGACGTCAAACTATTTAAGTAAAAAAATTAACCAAAAATATTGTCTAAATATTTTTTTACCCAATGATCATTTTACAGCACTTAACAGTATGTGATTGTTTCTATTGTATAATTTTCTTTTAATAACCAAAACTTTTTATTTATGTTTCTTTTATGTTCTACTTTTCAAGCAGTGCTTGGTTAAGCACCCAAAACACACTAAATTTTGACAACCGATGTTGTTCTAATTTTGTTCTTAATTAAAGTAAACTCGTATATTTATTGACTAACTTAAGAGCTTTTATTTTTGAACTATCCAAAACAAACATCTTTGATTTTGATATATTTAAAAGCGGAATATTACTTTTTATAAATGCTATTAATTGAAAAATCTTAAGTTCAACTAGATGGGAATGTCAGATGACCTGTAAGCCGGGTTCTGTACCCAAAAATTTATCATTCTAGGGTGATGGCCATTCATCTGGGACGCTCGTTACCGAACGCCTCTAGCGACCGACCCGAATGGTGAACGCGGAAATGCGCTTGCCTTACAAAAAAATAGCAGGCTTACCATTCCTATTTGGTCTTGCTCCCGGAGGGGTTTACCATGCCACTCCCGTTACCGACAGCGCGGTGCGCTCTTACCGCACCCTTTCACCCTTACCTGTCTTATCGTCGAAAACTAAGGATTTTCGACAGGCGGTTTGCTTTCTGTGGCACTTTCCCTAGGGTCGCCCCCGCCGGGCATTACCCGGCTCCGTATCCCCGTGGAGCCCGGACTTTCCTCCACCATAATAAAAAACGATGGTGGCGGCCATCCGGTCATCTGACCGTAATAAGCTTATGCTCTAAGTACGACTAGTCAATAAGAAGATTAAATTACAGCCAACAGCTTCACTTTGGAATACCAATTTGATATAATAAATTTTGTAGAATGGCGAGGGTAGCATTGTCAGCGATTCCGTCAACTTTACCTTGTCGAAAGTGTCTCTGAAATGCTGTTATCACCGATTCACTTTCCTCGCCATATATCCCGTCTACATTCAGCCCGTAACCATAATTAAAAAGCCCTTCCTGTAAAGTTTTGACACTTAACCCTTGCGATCCTTTGCTGAGAGCCGGGAAGTGATCGTTTAACTTATTCAAATGGGTTGGCCATAAGCCAATGCCACTTTCGGAAAGACGACGCCAGTCAAATAGTTCCCCTGGATCCTTCTTTCTATGTGGAGAAATATCTGAATGTCCAACAACATTTTGTGCAGGTATTTCGTAGCGCGAAAGAATTTCAATTGCCAACCCCGTCAATGACTTCATTTGTCTGGCTGGAAAGGGTCTATAACCATTTTCATGTCCGGGGTTTACGAGTTCGATTCCTATAGATATATCGTTAACTAGATATTTTTGGCGCCAATAGCTTAACCCCGCATGCCATGCTCTTAACTTTTCTGGAACTAAGCTATAAATCCTACCATCTTCGTCAATGCACCAATGGGCACTAACTTTAGCGGTTGGATCTTGCATGCGATGCAAAGCAGCTTTAGCAGTTGCCATGCCGGTATAGTGCAATACCAATATACTAATGTGAGCGTTAATTGGGCGCTCATCCTGATTTTGAGTTGGAAAATGTTCATGGGATAAAATCATCAGCCTACAAATTCTAATTAATATTCTGCCAGTTTCATTTCAAATAATTCATTTTTTTTCTTGTCTCGGGATGATTTTATTCCATCTAATTTGCTTTGGCAGTACAATCATTGCCACACCGATTAGTGTAATAATACCACCTAATGCCGTGGTCCACGTGATAACATCACCTAGTGCAAAAATTCCCGAAAGAAATCCGAAAAACGGAACTAGAAGCATAAATCCGGTAATTTGCGATACTGGATAACGTCTTAAAAGAAAATACCAAATCCAGTACGCAAGAATTGTTGAACCTACGACTTGATAAATTAATGACCCATGCAAGCGCCAATCTGCAACAAAATAACTCTCTAACTGGTTACTTTCGATAAGAATTGAACAGACTAGTAAAACTAACGCCGAGAAAACAGACATCCATGCATTTAATGTAAGTGGCTCGACGTCAGATAGTCTTTTAGCCTGTATATTTGCTATTGCCCACATAGCAGAAGAGGCCAACATTATGCCTAAAGCTGAAATATTTCCTAAATGACGTGGTTCTCCAGCAAGTAAAAAAACACCCCCAAAGGATATAACAATTCCAAGAATCGCCAGAAACCCAGGCCGATCGTTCAAAATGATGGCTGCCAAAAACACTGTGATTGGAATTTGCGTTTGCCAAATGATTGCAGCCGTCGATGCTTCTACGCCTAACTGAAGAGCAATGTAAAATAGTCCAAAATGCCCCACTCCCATGCTTACAGAAAATAAGATTACAGATTTAAAATGCCCATATGGTATCTTTACAAACCAGACCAAAGTTAGTGAAACCAATATAAAACGCAGTGCAAGAAAAAACAGGGGTGGCATGTTATCAGCAGCATATTTGCTGGTAACAAACCCAAATCCCCAGAGTACCGCCATAGCTACGGCTAGAAATATGTGCCAAAGTTTCATATTACGTGACCGGCTAATATTAGAGAATCAGTCTTTATTTTATCCCGCGTAATTTAGCTATGCGGTCATAGGCACTGTTAATGCGTGCGAGTTTTTCGTTTGCCATATCAACCATTTCTTTTGGCAAACCTTCGGCGATTAAACGATCAGGATGATTTTCGCGTACCAGTTTTCGATATGTTAGCTTGATATCCTCATCAGTACTAGTTCGGTCTAGACCCAGAATTTCATACGGATCAGCATCATCAGTTCCTAAGTGACTAGAGTAAATCTGCTCAAATTCTTTTTCATCGAAGTCAAAGATCTTAGATATAGCTCTTAAATACTTTAATTCTTTCTCATGAACTACACCATCTGCCTGTGCAATGTATAGTAAGGCTCCAAGCAACTCTTGCCGAATCTGCCTGTTTTCAGGGAATATTTCCGTTATTTGCTCAGCGTATGGTTCAAATCCTTTCGAATCTTTTCTCGCCTTATCAAAAATCTGAGCTACTTGTCCCATATCTTTTTCCGGCACCTTAAACACACGCTTAAAAGCAGCTATTTCATCTCTTGTAACCTGACCATCAGCCTTTGCCATTTTGGCACAAAGTACTATTAATGCTATTGCAAATGCTTGCTGTTTTGTTTCGATCGCTGCAGAACTTGAGTTCGAAATGGATTGACGGTTTGATGTCGCTCTATCAATAAAATGCCCTGCAGCCACACCCACTATTGCTCCAATCGGACCACCTATCGCAAATCCTGCGGCACCACCGACAATTTTCCCCCAGATACCCATATGCTTTTCCTCATCATTTAGTTTAAGATATATTAACGAAAAGTCCTCAGCCCGCTAGAGCATATCAAGGGCTGTAATTTTTAGTAGTGGCGATTGCGAGAATTGAAATACTCTGTTGCAATGTTGGTTCTATACCTAGACGATCTAAATAAAATAACACAAAAAATTAGAAATCATTGGGTCTTAAGGTTTAAGGGGATAACAAAAAGTAATTTACTCACCTAATGTGAGTGAAAAGATGGGGAGATGTAATGAGTGATAAAGCAATTGAGCCACGCAGTGTAGCTCTGGTAGGACCGTATACAAGTGGTAAAACAACCCTTCTGGAAAGTATGTTGTTTGTATCCGGTGCTATAAATCGTCGAGGAAGCGTTAGCGAGGGTAATAGTGTGGGTGACTCTTCGTCAGAAGCAAGGGCGAGGCAGTCAGGTGTTGAAGTTAATACTGTAACATTTGAATGCGAAGGGTTAGAGCTAACGATTCTAGACTGCCCGGGTTCCGTTGAATTTTCTCAGGATACATTTAACGCGTTAATGGGTGTTGATTTTGCGCTTATCGTATGTGATCCGGATATCGAACGTATATGGACCATGGGTAGGCTTTTTAAATTTATGGAACGACATAAAATTCCGCATGGAGTCTTTGCAAATAAAATTGATGAAACTACAGTGCGTGTGGCAGACCTTATAGCCGCCTTGAAAAACATTTCGGAAATCCCTTTAGTCCCGTGTCAAGTGGCCATTCGGGATGGAGAATCTGTTAAAGGATACGTCGACTTAATTTCCGGCAATGCTTTTCAGTACTCTGATAACAAAGCGTCCGAGAAAATAGAATCACCGGAGAGCGTTCTTTCTCGCCAAGAAGAAGCACGAACACAACTTTTGGAAAGCTTAGCTGATTTTGATGACTCACTCTTGGAAAATTTACTCGAGGACAAAATTCCTACCGAAGAAGAAGTTATCAATTTCATTAAGGAAACTGTGTCAACCGCCAACGTGGTGCCCGTATTTATGGGCTCAGCAGAGAGAGATTGGGGTATTAGAAGATTATTACAGGCGATAATTAACATAGGACCCAATTGTCGCTCCGCATCGGCTCTTAAAGGAATAAACCTCAATAGTTCGGACCCCTTGGGGCAAATTATTAAGACATATATCTCGCCTCATGGTGGCAAAATCTCTTTGGCTCGCATTTGGCGAGGCGAATTTACGGACGGGATGACTTTAGAAAGCGGTGACCGTATCGCAGGAATGTTTAGCCTTTTTGGACAACAACAAAATAAACTTAGTAAAGCTGGGGCAGGGTCAATTGTTGGTTTAGGTCGCTTAAATGAAGCAGTCACCGGTATGACAATAATGGAACAGGGTTTGAATTCTAACGATCCGCTTCCAGCTGCAACCGACTTGCCACCTGTCTATTCGTTTGCAGTACATGCAACTAAGCGGGAGGACGAGGTTAAATTATCTGGAGCTATAGCCAAATTACGCCAAGAGGATCCCTCTATAGTGTTTGATCTTGTTCAGGACACCAACGACAGTGTTCTATGGGGTCAAGGTGAGATGCATCTTCGAGTGGCGCTAGAAAGACTGAAGGAAAAATACGGGGTAGAACTATCAACTGACCGACCTAAGGTGGCTTATAAAGAGGCGATTCGTAAACCCGTTTCGCAACATTCTCGCTTTAAAAAACAGTCCGGTGGTCACGGCCAGTTTGGTGATGTGCATGTAGACATAAAGCCATTGCCTCGGGGTGAAGGGTTTCAATTTTCGAATACGGTTGTGGGTGGATCAGTGCCAAAACAGTACATCCCTGCTGTTGAAAATGGTATTCGGGATTATTTAAAGAAAGGGCCACTTGGCTTCAAGGTTGTTGATGTTTCCGTAACATTAACTGACGGCAAACATCACGCAGTTGATAGTTCAGAACAGGCATTTCGTACTGCTGGTCGAATGGCAATGTCTGAGGGAATGCCCAAATGTAATCCTGTTTTGCTAGAGCCAATTTTCGAGGTAAAGATTGCAGCACCAAACGATTTTACTCCTAACGTGCAACGTTTAATAACTGGTCGCAGAGGCCAAGTTTTGGGGTTCTCTGGGAAAGAAGGCTGGACTGGATGGGATGAAAGTGTTTGTCAAATGCCACAGGCTGAAATGCATGACCTTATAATTGAATTACGTTCACTAACTCTCGGCGTCGGCAGTTTTGAGTTTGAGTTTGATCATTTGCAAGAGCTCACAGGACGCCTAGCAGATGATGTATTATCGGAAGCGAAGTCGGCTGAAGATTAAAGGAAAAATACTCTCGTTTATTATTTGTTTAGCGCAATTGAATAAAACATGACTGGTTGATTGTGTTACGGTAATTTTATCGAGTCTTTGCATTTACAACCAAGGCTGCACCATAATTTGGTATTTTTATTTATTTCTTTTTAGAAATAAAGGCCAATCGTTCCAAACTTTAGCATAAAAATTATTACTATCAGGCTGGTTATTCAAATGTGTAGTATATTTGTTACAGTACTTTTAATCGATATGATCGAGTATACTGGAGGCCGATTGTTCCGCTGGTTTCTTTATTGACGTTATGATAGTGGTTGATACGGGTTAAACTGGTATATTGACATTGATTATTACCTTTTTTTACCTTGGCCTTTTCTAGTCAGGAATATGATTGTTTTTGGTGATATTTTGACTTTCTTTGTTGCAAAATTGATAAGTATGATGTGAATTCTTGGCCAACTTTGTATTTAATTGATGTATTTTAATTGTGGAAGAAGTTTGAAAGACATAAAAACGTAGATATGCTTTCGGGAATGTTACGAGGACAAGAGTGTGAAGCTAAATATTGCTCCAAAAAATAATATAGCGCGAATTTTGCGTGGTATAACTGTTTTACTGTTAGTTGGATCTTTTGTTGGATGCGCATCGACGGAGGAGACTATTCAGGGCGAGAATGACAGTTACTCCGTTAATGATCCTTATGAAAATTTCAATAGAATGACATTCCAATTAAATCAAGGTCTAGATAATGTAATTATAGGACCGATAGCTAGAGGATACATTGCAGTAGTGCCACAATGGGGTAGAGAAAGGGTCAACGACGCCCTTAACAACCTAGGCGAGCCAGTTAATTTTGCTAATAGTGTATTGCAGCTAGATATTGAACGAGCCATCGCATCGTTTGTACGATTTGGATTTAACTCTACCTTTGGTATCGCTGGTTTGTTTGATATTGCTGGTGAGATGGGTCTAGAAAGAGCTGATGAAGACTTTGGTCAAACTTTATCGGTTTGGGGATTTGGCGAAGGGCCGTACGTCGTATTACCGTTTTTTGGCCCATCCAGTCCTAGAGACGGAATAGGAATGGCTGCCGATATGCTACTATTAGACCCATTCTCAAGAGCTCTCCGAAGCCACGAGCGGTATCAGCGTATGATAGCACGGGGTATTGACCAAAGATCTGCCTATAATGATGAGCTGGAAACTCTGGAATCTACCTCGATAGATTTTTATGCTGCTATGAGAGAACTTTACAGACAACATAGACTTGATAAGATTCGCAATGGCGATGTCGCGCCAGGCATACCCATTCCCAGTATAACTTTTGATGATTCCTCTGACCAAGAGATTAGTCAGGTGTCTAGTTCAGACGCAAAGAGTGCAGAATGAAGCCTATATGGAATCTATTAATAATTTTATTTAGCTATAGATTACTAGTTGCTGGATTTGCTTGTGCTGTTCTACTAACACTTCCACTCATCAATACTTCATCTAGCGCTTCAAATACCGAAGCGGGGGAAGTTATTAGGGTGCTGGGAGAACAGGCTGTCAAAGTGTTGCGTGATAAGGACAACACTACATTCGAGCAGCGCGAAGAAGCATTTAGAAACATCCTCGTGGAAGGATTTCATATAAAGACGATCAGTCGTTTTGTACTTGGTCGCTATTGGAAGAAAGCAACAGAAGCACAGCGTAAAGCGTACAACAACTTGTTCGTTGACTTTATTGTACGCGTATACGCGAGTCGTTTCGATTCATACAATGGTGAAACCTTTGTGTTAGAAGAAGTTGTAGATTCGGATATTGAGGGTGATTCAGTGGTAAGAACTCGCATTCTCCGACCCACGGGTGGTTCATCTGTTGGCGTTGATTTTCGAGTTAGAGTTATCGATGGCGTTTATAAGGTAGTAGATATTAACGTGGAAGGTATAAGTATGTTACATACCCATCGAGTCGAGTTTTCCTCCGTGATCAATCGGAAAGGTATTGAAGGATTTTTAGATGAACTTAGGTCTCAACTTGAAATTCGAGACCAGTCTAAAGTAGCACAATAATTTGTTTTGCATTTTTGCCGTAAGTTTACTAAATACTGAAAAACGATTTATTTAGCGTCTGCTGGGTAAGTGAAGAATTACTTCCTAAATTACCCAAAGCTACATACCAATAACGGTCTTAGGCTAATTTTTACAATATTTAGTTTATTATTAATTTCTTGGTATAATGGTTTTCGTCCAGAAAGTTACCAATCATTAAATTGGCTCAGAAGAAATATTTATCCAAATTTTGGCGATAGGCCAAGTGAATTTGTCCTTATTACATATTATCATGAAAAAACTGTACTAATATTCATCGTTTATTATCGATTCGACCAAAACAGTAATTTTAAACGAAGACAAATAGCATTTTTTTGAAAGAAACAAAGTGTGAACAATCTTTTATTATGCATTTGTATCAAGGGGTTATATGAAACACTTGCATATGAGAACAAATAGTGTACATTCTGCTGATTGCATACGTACTCCAGCTATGAAATAAGTGAGGTAATCAATGGTAGAGACAGCTCTTCGGGTCGTCGAAAGGAACGATATGGATAAGCAAAAGGCTTTGGAAGCGGCTTTAGGTCAGATTGAACGAAACTTCGGTAAAGGATCTGTAATGAAGCTCGGACAGAGGGACACGGCAGTAGAAGCTGAAGCAATATCTACTGGTTCGCTCGGGTTGGATATAGGCTTAGGGATTGGAGGGTTGCCACGAGGTAGAGTTGTCGAGGTGTATGGACCCGAGAGTTCGGGCAAAACAACACTAGCATTACATGCTGTAGCCAATGCTCAAAAGGCTGGTGGAACTTGTGCTTTTGTTGATGCCGAACATGCTCTTGATCCCGTTTATGCAAAAAAATTGGGAGTTGACGTTGAAGAATTGCTTATCTCACAGCCTGATGCTGGTGAGCAGGCTCTTGAAATAACAGACACGTTGGTACGTTCAGGAGCAATTGATATAGTTGTAGTGGATAGTGTTGCCGCTCTAGTCCCCAGGGCTGAACTTGAAGGAGAGATGGGAGATACTCATGTTGGCTTACAAGCGCGCCTAATGAGTCAAGCGCTCAGAAAATTGACTTCGTCAATATCTCGTTCGCGTTGCACAGTAATATTTATCAATCAAATACGAATGAAAATTGGCGTAATGTTTGGAAGTCCAGAAACAACTGCAGGAGGCAATGCCCTAAAGTTCTACGCTTCTGTAAGGCTTGATATACGTAGAATTGGTGCGATTAAAGATAGGGATGAGGTTGTAGGCAATCAAACTCGTATCAAGGTAGTTAAAAATAAGATGGCTCCACCATTTAAGGTAGTAGAATTTGATATAATGTACGGACTTGGCATATCTCGTGTCGGCGAATTAATTGATTATGGCTTAAAACTGGGTTTAGTAGAAAAGTCAGGATCTTGGTACTCATATGATAGTCAGCGCATAGGTCAGGGCAGAGAGAACGCTAAGCAGTTTCTTTCTGAAAACCCTAAATTAGCTGATTCAATTGAAACTGCCATACGACAGTCTGCGGGTTTAGGAGACACATCTCCAGCAGAAGTTACAGCTGAAGCGGAGAATTCATCAAATCCATTGGAAACTGTTGAAGCAACTGCAAAATAAGTTAGCTAATCATAAATTTTTAAAACAAAAATAGTTTTGTGTATTTGTCCATGGCGAATGCAAATTAGCGAAAGCATTGCATTCTGAGATACAGTAACTTTTTTCTACTATAATGCATTCAGGTGCATACTGTGATAGACAGTTTTCATCTTTCCCTTTAATAAGTAGAGAAAGAACTGCTTTTTTATTCAGCTTTTTTTACTTCTGTTATTTGGGCACTCGAATCGGAAATTGTTATGCAGAGCGTCAACGATATTCGTAAACATTTTCTTGATTATTTTCAGCGCGCAGAGCATGAGGTTGTATCTTCTAGTTCGCTTGTACCCCAAAATGATCCAACATTAATGTTTACTAATGCTGGAATGGTACAATTCAAAAATATCTTTACTGGTAATGATAAAGTTCCATACCAACGTGCTACAACTTCACAAAAATGTGTCCGTGCCGGTGGAAAGCATAATGATTTAGACAATGTAGGGTACACTGCTCGCCACCACACTTTTTTTGAAATGTTAGGCAACTTTTCTTTTGGCGATTACTTTAAAGAATACGCAATAGAACTTGCGTGGAAGCTAATAACAAATGAATTTGAGTTAAATCCTAAAAAGTTATTAATAACAGTATATTCCGAAGATGAAGTGGCCTTTAATTTGTGGAAAAAAATAGCGCATTTACCTGAAGAAAGAATAATCCGCATTTCAACTTCAGACAACTTCTGGTCAATGGGAGATACTGGGCCTTGTGGGCCTTGTTCGGAAATATTTTATGACCACGGATCACATGTAGCTGGTGGCCCTCCGGGCAGTAGAAATCAGGAGGGAGATCGCTTTGTAGAAATTTGGAACCTGGTGTTTATGCAGTATGAGCAAATTACAACAGGAGAACGTATTGATTTACCCAGACAATCCATTGATACAGGAATGGGATTGGAGAGAATTGCAGCTATATTACAAGGCAAACACGATAACTACGAAACCAATCTTTTTCAAAATTTGATTGCCGCAAGTGTCGAATTAACAAATATGCCCGCAGAAGGAGAACATAAGGCATCACATCGTGTAGTTGCAGATCATTTACGCGCCAGCTCCTTTCTAATTGCTGATGGTGTAATGCCCGCCAACGAGGGGCGCGGATATGTTCTGCGAAGAATCATGCGCCGTGCAATGCGTTATGCACATTTAATGGGCTGCAAGGAACCACTAATGTTCCGTTTAGTACCATATTTGGTTAAGGAGATGGGCTCTGCTTTCCCTGAGTTAGTTCGCGCTCAGGCTCTAATTATCGAAACGCTAAAATTAGAAGAAGAAAAATTTAGCAGGACATTGGTACGAGGATTACGGTTATTGGGAGATGCCGTCAATAACCTAGAAAAACACGAACCTCTTTCAGGAAAAGTAGCATTTCAATTATACGACACCTACGGGTTTCCATTAGATTTAACAGAAGATGCGCTTCGGCGACAAGGTCTAGGAGTAGACAAAGTTGGTTTCGATAAAGCCATGGAACAACAACGAACTGAAGCTAGAAAATCATGGGTTGGCTCGGGTGACAAACATAGTGATAGTTTTTGGTCAGATCTTTATCATAATATTGGATCGACTGAATTCTTGGGTTATGAAATCGAAAGTGTAGAGGCTGTCATTCAGGCAATTGTCAAGGATGGTAAACACATAGAAAGCCTAGATGATGGTGAAACCTGCTGCATAGTAGTCAATCAAACACCATTTTACGGCGAAGCGGGTGGACAAGTCGGCGACAAGGGTAAAATTCTTTCAGCAGATGGAACCATGTTTACCGTGGACGACACAAAAATATTTTCTGGAGGTTTGATAATTCATATTGGACACTCTGAAGGCGGTAATTTTAATCTTGGAGATGCAGTAATTTTAGAAATAGATAAAACGCGTCGAGCTTCGTTACGTCGGAATCATTCAGCCACTCATTTATTGCATGCCGCATTACGAAATAATTTAGGTAACCATGTTACGCAGAAAGGATCATTAGTTGCTCCAGATAAATTGCGTTTTGACATAAGTCATTCAAAGCCTATTACCAAGAATGAGAAAAATACGATTGAATCTGAAGTAAACGCAACAATTCGCGCTAATTTAAAATTAAGTACTCATCTAATGACACCAGAGCATGCTGTGGAAACGGGAGCCATGGCCTTGTTTGGTGAAAAATACGGAGAAGAAGTACGAGTAGTTTCGGTAAATCAAAATGGCAATACCACACAGGGGTCTACTGACAAATTTTATTCATCTGAATTGTGCGGTGGCACTCATGTCAACCGTACTGGCGATATTGGGATGTTTACCCTGATCTCGGACTCGGCTGTAGGGTCTGGTGTCAGACGTGTTGAAGCACTAACTGGTGAAACTGCTCGGCTTTATGTATCTAATCAGTCCACGCTCCTAAACGAGGCAAGTGCAGTAGCTAAAACTACGCCACCGGATCTAACTTTTCGCATAACGGCTCTTATGGAGGAACGCAAACTTTTGGAGCGTGAACTTAGTGAATTGCGTAAAAAACAGGTTATTGCGGGTGAGAACCAGCAACTCATAACAAAAAATGTGTGCGGTATTTCTTTTATTGGGCAATGTTTAAATGGTATTCCCACTAAAGATATGAAATCTATGATTGATTCATTGAAAAAAAGACTAGGATCTGGAGTATGCGCTGTAGTCAGTGTTACAGAGGGAAAAGCCGTCTTAGTGGTGGGTATTACTGATGACCTAACCGATCGTATAAATGCAGTAAACTTAGTGAGAGAAGGTGCAATTGTTGTTGGAGGTAAAGGTGGTGGCGGACGACCTGATATGGCTCAGGCGGGTGGCCCAAACGGTGCCTTAGCAGAGGATGCATTAAAAACTATTGAAAATGTCCTAGCACGAGAACTTTCGAAATAAAGGAGCCCCCACTACAATGTATTTTTTAACTCTGCTTTTCATAAAATTATAGAAACTCGCTAAAATTATTAGAATAACGCATCCCCCATCATAAGATGGGCATGATATAGTAGGGTTAATTAGTATGTCGAATGGGTGACAATGCCTCTAATGTCAAAAATTAAATATCGAACGTTTAGGTGCTTTGTCTTTGGTGTCTTTGCATTGCTGATGAGTTCATGTGGAACTACCGAAGAAGCATATGTAGAACGACCAGTTGAGGAGCTATATAACATTGCTATGAACGACCTTGCAAATGGGTCATATGCAGAAGCCACTAAAGGATTTGATGAAGTTGAGCGACAACATCCCTACTCAGTATGGGCAACTCGCGCACAAATTATGTCTGCATACGCTTATTATAATAATATGGATTATGATGAAGCAACAATTGCTGTAGATCGATTTATTAAACTTCACCCAGGTCATCAAGATGTAGCTTATGCGTATTACCTTAAAGCAATTTCCTATTATGAACAAATTTCAGATATTAGAAGAGACCAAAAAATTACCCTTATGGCATTGCAATCACTTGAAGAGGTAGTTCGTCGTTTCCCGGACACACAGTATGCTCGCGATTCTCTTCTTAAAATTGATCTGGCAAATGATCATCTTGCAGGAAAAGAAATGGACATTGGGCGATATTATTTAGTTCGAAATAATTATATAGCTGCTATTAATCGATTTCGTAGAGTGATCGAAAGATTTCAAACTACTACACATGTACCGGAAGCCCTGCATCGTTTAACCGAATCTTATCTAGCGTTAGGTGTAATTCAAGAGGCCAGAACTGCAGCTGCAGTGCTCGGATACAATTTCCCTGGTAGCCCATGGTATGCCGATAGTTATGCTCTTTTGCAAGAAAAACAGTTGCAGCCAAATACAGATGAAAATTCTTGGATTAGTCAGGCTTTTGATGGGATTTTTTAGTAGGCACGCATATGCTACGTACATTATCTGTTCGTAATTTACTTCTAATTGATAAATTGGATATAAAGTTCGGAACTGGCCTTTGCGTGTTGACAGGAGAGACAGGTGCAGGAAAATCGATCCTACTGGATGCTCTGAGTCTAGCACTTGGTGCGAGAAGCGACATAAAAATGATTAGACAAGGAGCAGATTCTGCAAGTGTAACCATCAGTTTTGAAATTTTACAAGATCATCCCGCATATTCTTTATTGAAGGAACACGGATTTGACACCTCAGAAGATCTCATAATTAGAAGAACTATTAACACCGATGGTCGTACTCGAAGCTATGTTAACGAGAGTCCAACAAATGTTACGTATCTGAAACTACTCGGAAACCTCCTTATTGAAATAGAAGGGCAAGGAGCTTCAAACACACTACTAAATGCAAGTAATCACCGAGAGTATTTGGATTTATTTGCCGATAATGCAAAAGATGTAAATAATGTATTCGATCATTTCCATCAGTGGAAAAAATCATCCAGTCAACTAGAAAAAAGAAAAGAAGATATAAAACAATCTCAAAAGGATGAAGAATACATACGTCACGTCAGTACTGAACTTGAAATGCTTAATCCCTTGCTTGGGGAGGAAGAATCACTTGCCACAGAACGCGCGGAATTGTTAAACGAAGAAAAACTATCAAAAGCATTATCCGAAGCGATAAAAGAAATAACGGAGGAGAAAACAGTTGCTGCTCGGCTACGAAATGCTAGTCATAAACTTGAAACCCTTGTGCCCATAACAAAAACACAACTTCAAACAGTGGTTTCTGACTTACAACAAGCAGCTATTGACGCATATGAGGCAGAAGTTTCGCTAATTGAAATAGCTAATACCCTTGAACCCAATTCTACTCGCTTAGAGCAGGTGGAAGAACGTCTGTTCACTTTACGTGCGGTGGCAAGAAAACATAATACTACCGTTGATGCGTTGGGAGAAAAACTAGCCATATTCAAGAAAAAATTGGAAGAACTTGATGATGACATTACTCTGACTAGTGAGTTAACTCGTAAGTGTGATCAGGCAAAGTCAAAATATTTTAAATCAGCAAAAAGACTTGGTGTATCGAGACGACAGGCAGCAAAAACACTAGACGAGAGGGTAAACGCTGAACTTCCACCGCTAAAGTTAAGTCAATCCAAATTTTTTACCAGAATTGAAGAATTATCTGACAAAGACGCCAGAAAAAACGGTCTCCAAACTGTTAACTTCGAAATTTCAACTAATCTGAATGCACCTCTTGGCCCTTTAGCAAAAATAGCTTCAGGAGGAGAGCGAGCCCGCCTTCTTCTAGCTCTTAAAGTATGTTTAACAAAGGAGAAAGATTTTCCTAGTCTTGTTTTTGATGAAGTCGACGCGGGTATCGGAGGAGCAATTGCAAATGCCGTTGGGGAGCGTCTATCTCGACTTGCAAAGAATCTTCAAGTACTGGTGGTAACTCACTCGCCGCAGGTAGCCGCAAGAGGGCAACAACATATCCGCGTTTTTAAAGAACAATCTAAAAACGTTACTCGAACATGTATTGAAGTTCTTGACGCTAACAGCCGTCAAGAGGAAATAGCACGAATGTTATCCGGTGCGAAAATAACAAACGAAGCTCGAGCCGCAGCCAGAGCGTTAATTTTAAGTGAGTAACTATGAACTCCTCAAAAATATTTTCTGGATCTGTGGACAAGTTGACTCGCAAAGAAGCGATAATAGAACTCGAACACCTAACTAAAGAAATTGTGAAACACAATAGCCTGTATTATGAAAAATCTGCACCAATTATTGAGGACTCATTATACGATTCCTTATGGCAGAGAATCGTTTCTATAGAAAAACAATTTCCAGAACTAGCAAAAATAAATAGTGCTAGCCAAAAAATTGGCGTGCCGCCCAGTAGTGGATTCGAGAAGGTTCATCATAAAGTACCAATGTTATCACTTGGTAATGCTTTTTCTGACAGCGAAATCCACGAATTTATCAATCGTACACGACGATATTTAAAACTCGATTTAGAAGATCATATAGCCATAACCGCAGAGCCCAAAATTGATGGGCTTTCAGCATCTCTACATTACGAGAATGGCAACTATATTTTGGGCGCAACGAGAGGCGATGGATTAGAGGGAGAAGATGTTACCGATAACCTACGCACTATTACCGATGTCCCCAAGCACTTGGTCGGAGACCACATTCCAAATCGAGTGGAAATTAGGGGCGAAGTTTACATGGAAATAAAAGACTTTTTTGTTCTTAATCAAGAACGTGAACATAATAATTTAAAAAGATTTGTTAACCCTAGAAATGCAGCATCCGGGGGTTTAAGACAAATTAACCCTGAAATTACCGCTGAAAGACGTTTGCATTTTTTTGCTTATGCATGGGGTGATACCACTGACCCATTTAATGGTCTTTATAGTGATACTTTACAAAAATTAAAAAAATGGGGATTCAGAGTTAATCCACTAACTCAGCTTTGTATAACCGTCGAAAGTGCAATACAGCATTACCGTGAAATTTCAGATCAACGCAACCAGTTGCCCTATGAGATTGACGGAGTAGTATTCAAAATTGATCGTATTGACTGGCAAGAAAGATTGGGAGCATCCGGAAGAGAACCTCGTTGGGCTATCGCTTATAAGTTTGCCGCCCACCGAGCAGAAACGATTCTTGAAAAAATATCCATTCAAGTAGGTCGGACAGGAATACTCACCCCCGTTGCAGAGTTACAGCCGGTTGTGATAGGTGGCGTTACAGTAAGTAGAGCTAGTCTACACAACAAAGATGAAATAATACGAAAAGATCTAAGAGAAGGAGATCACGTAACAGTCCAGCGCGCTGGGGATGTAATTCCGCAAGTAATGGGGGTAGTAACAGAAAAACGAAAAACTAACACCAAATTATATCAATTTCCTGAATATTGTCCTGACTGTGGGGCTCAAACCTATCGTGAAGGTACTGAAGTAGCCCTCAGATGCTCGGGAGGCTTGACCTGTCCAGCTCAAGCTGTTGAAAGATTAAACCACTTCGTTAGTCGTAATGCTTTTGACATAGAAGGCCTTGGCACAAAACAAATTCATTATTTTTGGGAAAATAAATTAATTCGGACACCAAGTGATATTTTTACTTTAGAAGACCGTGTGAAATCAGGCTCTTTTGAGCTGGCAGACCAAGAAAGATGGGGTCAAAAATCGACACAAAAACTATTTTCTGCTATTAGTACTAGAAAATCTATTTCTCTAGAACGTTTTATATTTGCACTTGGGATTCCAAATATTGGCCAAAATAGCGCTAAATTACTAGCTCGTTTTTATGGAACATTTGCCGCCTTACGTGAAATACTGGTAAAAGCAATTGATCAGAAAAGTAATGCCTATACCGAATTAACAGATATTGATGGCATAGGGCCTACTTCGGCTAACTCACTGGTTAGTTTTGTGGCTGAGAAGCACAACTTAGAAATTCTCGATCGCCTCGAAAATCTTTTAGAAATACAATCTTATGTTTCTACAAAATATATTTCTCCCATTTCCGGTAAAACCATTGTTTTTACTGGAACTTTCAAAATAAGTCGGGCTGAAGCAAAATCCCAAGCAGAAGCTTTAAACGCGAATGTATCAAGCTCCATTTCCCGAAAAACAGATATGGTAGTTGCTGGTGACTCAGCTGGATCCAAGTTGAAGAAAGCTATAGAATTAAACATTAAAATATTAAATGAGCAGGAATGGAATGATCTAATTAAGTGACTGATATGATATTAAATATATTGCAATATAAGAAATAAAAACATTCCGACCAGAACTCCTAACAAAATATTACGTTTAAATACAAAAAAGACTACCAAACCAATACCAGCTGATATTAATCGGATCCAGTCCTGAGTAAACTCCAATACCCCTGTCGGCAGAAATAACATGCGAGAAACCAAACCTGCTAGTAATGCATAAGCTACGCAATGTATCCATAAAAACAGGTCGCTATCCGGTTGCATCCGGCCTGATATTAGAACTCCAAATGCTCTCCAAATGAACGTTGCCATGACTGAAAGTGGTAACGCGATCCACGCATCAGTCTCAGACAATGTCTTTCTCCGATTTTCTCAAAATTTTAGCTATAATAAATGCGAAAGACCCACCCAAAAGCCCACAAAGAAGTAACCCCCAATTATTCGTACCCATGTGAATTAATGGGCCGGCAATTGCGCCCGCCAACACAGCAAGAACAGTTGCCAAACCACGGATATCAGCCAGCATTAATACAAAATAAAGTGTATTAACAAATACAAGAGATTGTGAAATTGTCCCTGGCAAAACGTCAACCAATAAATAACCTACAAGTAATCCTATGACCCCCGCTGTAAAAGTAACAGTTACGAATCCCAGATAATATGGAAACCTCAATTCTGGTTGAATTTGAGGGCAACGCCGTAACACCCATACCCAAGCACTAAAACTCAAAAAATGGGAAAATAGGTACAATAGTAATGTTTGTTTTGTCCCAGGCCTTAAATACGTCATTAGGGTTGCCGTCATAGGCATAAATCTGGCATTGGCCATTGCTACAGCGAGAGTAATTGCGAAAATTGAATTTCCAGCAGTGAAAAGCTCAATGAAAGCGATTTGGCCTGGAAGCGCCCACATAGTAGTTAATTGCACTAATGAAAAAACTAAACCAAGACTGCTCTCTCTGCATAAAGCTCCAAAGCCCATCAAACTAATTATAAGAATGACGGCAGGCATACCACTTCCGTCAACTAGGCCCATTCGGTATACTTGGCTACGAGAAATATTCACTCCACGGATTATATCGTTATACTTAGAAGGGACACGATATTTACTTGCTCAGTTCAGAGTGGTTTGCAAACCTCTGAGGTATATTTTTTGTTAGGTGTCTAGAAAGCTCCTCAATTTCCGTGACCTACTGGGATGTTTAAGTTTTCGTAAAGCTTTTGCCTCTATTTGCCTAATTCTTTCTCTAGTTACAGAGAATTGCTGGCCAACTTCCTCTAAAGTATGATCCGTGTTCATACCGATCCCAAAACGCATTCTCAATACACGTTCCTCTCTTGCGGTTAAACTAGATAATACCCTAGTAGTCGTTTCCCGTAAATTAGACTGAATAGCTGCTTCAACGGGCAATACTGCATTTTTATCCTCAATAAAATCACCCAGATGGCTATCTTCTTCATCACCGATCGGTGTTTCAAGACTAATAGGCTCTTTAGCAATTTTAAGCACCTTTCGAACCTTATCTAAGGGCATGCCCAACCGTTCTGCCAGCTCCTCCGGAGTGGGTTCTCGACCAATTTCATGAAGCATCTGCCTTGATGTGCGAACTAATTTATTAATAGTCTCAATCATGTGCACTGGAATTCTAATTGTACGCGCTTGGTCGGCAATTGAACGCGTGATAGCCTGACGTATCCACCAAGTTGCATAGGTAGAAAATTTGTATCCCCGTCGATACTCAAACTTATCTACCGCCTTCATCAGACCAATATTACCCTCTTGAATTAAATCAAGAAACTGAAGACCACGATTTGTGTATTTTTTTGCTATTGATATTACCAGTCTTAGGTTAGCTTCCACCATTTCCTTCTTCGCAAGACTTGCTTCCCGCTCGCCCTTTTGTACCGAAGACACAATGTTTCGAAACTCTCCTGGTTCAAGCCCAGTATTCATTGCTATTTGTGAAATATCTTTTCGAATTCTTACCACATTTGAACGTTCAGTAGTTGCAAACTTTTTCCATGACGGATCAGACAGTCTGGATACTCTAGATAACCACCGAGGATCAAGTTCTCTGCCTTCATATCGCTTCAAGAAACTCTCCCGGCCTACCCTATGGCGCTCTGCAAGGCGCATTAAATCACCCTGATTTTTAATTAAACGCCTATTAATGCCATAAAGTTCATCAACCATCGCTTCAATTTGCCCATTATTAATTCTAATATGGCCAATAGCCTTCACTAATTCACTTTTAAGCTTATCGTACCTATTGAGCTGCGCTTTGCTTAGTTGCTCATTTTTTATCGCTAGTTTTAGTCGTTGTTCCTGAAGCAATGTGAATTTTTTATAAAATGATGCCACTTTGTTGAAGATTTTAATCACATCTCCTCGTACGGCCTCTTCCATTACCGTAAGTGATACACTACCCTCTTCAAACTCGTCTTCATCAGAATCATCTTCAGACTCTTTAACGACCGCTTGATTCTCGTCAGAAGCACTACTTGATGAAGAAGAATTATCAGAACCATGAGCCTCCTCGTGACTGTTATTAGCAGGGTTCGGGATACTATTAACAGCCCCTACACTCCCGTCTTCAAAGCCACTTGATTCAATTTTCTCCTCTCCTGTGCTAATACCTAATTCGTTCATCATACCGCCACTCACGGCTGAACCGGGCTCACGGCCATAAGTAGCTTCCAGGTCTATTATATCCCGCAAAAGAATTCGTTCCTCTAAGAGAGCATTACGCCACTCCATCACTGCCTTCATGGTTAATGGGCTTTCGCAAATTCCACTAATCATCTTTTGACGACCAGCCTCGATACGTTTTGCGATAGCAATTTCACCTTCACGGGATAGCAGTTCTACACTCCCCATTTCACGTAAGTACATACGAACTGGATCATCAGTACGACCTAGTTCCTCTTCCTCAACCTTTGTTGACTTTACGCTCTTTTCCAAGGAATTTTGATCATCAGCTACTGAATCTTCAGATTCCTCATTATCAACGACAGTAATACCCATCTCAGACAACTGAGTCATTGTATCTTCTATTTGCTCAGCGTTTACTTCTTCTGACGGTAGCGCCTCCGCGACTTGATCCGTAGTGACATACCCTCGTTCTTTTCCGCGGCTTAATAACTTACGTACAGCCGCAGTCAGAGAATCAAGAACTGGGCTATCTACCGAATCATCTCTACGATCTGTACTACCTGCGGTTTTATCGCTCTTCGCCACAACACCCTACCTTTTCCAAATTCTGGTGCAAAATCCAAAGCTCACGTCAACCTTTCAAGTAGCAGGCGAGCGTCGAAAAATAAGTATACCTCTTGATCGGGACGTTCATGTGCTTGTGTAAAAAGATAATATTAAACATATTTACAACAATTAGTCCCTTGATTCATATAGACATTTAATTCGACCTTATACGACTGTCAAGCTTGTCAACATATGATTATCATCAGAATTTAATGATTTTAGCATAAAAACTTAGTTACTAGCTCTGATCTAGGTTATCCCTATAACCTGGAATCTGCACCTCGGTTCCCGGCGCTTCCTCAACAGCACGCATAGTTTCGGTCAGACGACGCAAATTTTCTTCAGTCATCTCAGTTGCCAATGCTTTCTCAGCTTCATTTCTAAAGTTTTCCATATTAGTGAGCCGATGGTGCAAATCTAGAGCATGTCGCAATTGCAATCGGGCGTCTTTGATGTCAGCCCTTCCTTCGTTGGAGGCCCAATCAAGATACAACGCATCCCGTCCAACTAGTTCATCTAACATTTTTTCTAATCCAGCCTGAGTGAGACTATAACATATTTTTGACTTATTGGACTCATACCTTTGAACATCTGCAGCCAGCAAAGCATCGCGAAAAGCTCCATAACGGGCCACTATGAAAGGCAAGCGCTCAAGCTCCTCATGAAACTCAGAAAGTAATTCAGGAAAATTAAGAATTGTTTGTAAAATTGTCCTCTCCCTCAGAGAGGATTGGTTCTGTTTTTGTGAGCTGATATTTTTAGGAGCCTTAGCTTTAGTCATTTCTGCCCAATCAAACTTGGTTCGCCGACCCCGTTTATCAAAGGCTAACTTCTTATCCGGCAATTCGTACAATAGGTCTCTATAATAGCGTCGGAAATAAAGTTTTAAGTCTTTGTCTACGATTTTATCCACATAGTTGTTAAGACGGTGATTAAGTGATGCTCTGTTTTCTGGTTTTAAAAAATTATTCCCATCATCGCCTCCTGCCAGCTCCCACACCTTATCGGACAAAGTTTGAGCCGTGTTTATGCAGTCTTCCATGCCAATTTTACCGTTTATATTTATAATACTGTCAGGATCCTGACCTCCGGGCAAGGTTGCAAACAACAATGATTTTCCTGATTTTAAACGAGGAAGCGCTCGTTCGGCAGCACGACCTGCTGCTGTTTGTCCAGCACTGTCGCCATCAAAACAAAGTATTGGAGAGTCTGCCAACCTCCACATTTCCTCAAGCTGTAACTCCGTAAGAGCCGTCCCTAAGGATGACACTGTTTCAGTGATACCGGCTTGATAGAGGCTTATGACATCCATGTAGCCCTCTACCGCAATTATTCTACCTGCCTTGCGGGCAGAGCCCTTGGCTAAGTGTATCGCATATAAAACGGATCCTTTGTGGAAAAGGGGGGTATCAGGGGAATTCAAATACTTTGCCTGAGAAGAATTCTCTATGGCTCGGCCACCAAAAGCAATTACTCTACCTCTTCTATCTTGTATGGGAAATATAATGCGGTTGCGAAATCTATCATAGGCCTCATTGGCACTCTGACCCTTAACCAAAAGCCCCGAAGTCACCATTAAATCTTCAGATATATGTTTCTCTTCTAAAGATACTTTTAATGAATTTCTACCATCAATCGCGCAACCTAAACGAAATGTTTTTATAGTTTCTCTGGTCAAACCTCTAGCCTGTAAATAGCTTAACGCGACTGCACCCCGAGTGGAATATAATTGGTTTTCAAAAACTTTTGTGGCTTCTTCTAACACTCCATATAGAGATAATCTGCTCTCTATCGCAGCTCGGCTAACGTTCTCTTGTAGCGGAACCTCCATTCCCGCCTCGCCACACAACCTTTCAACCGCTTCAGGGAACGACAGTCCTTCGTCGCGCATAATGAAGCCAATGACGTCTCCATGAGCTCCGCATCCAAAACAATGGAAGAAACCTTTTTCGTTGTTTACAGTAAATGATGGCGTTTTCTCATTATGAAATGGACAAAGACCAATATACTCACGACCCTTTAGTGCTAGGCGAACTCGCCGGCCAATTAATTCAGAAAGTATCAATCGTGTACGGATTTCATCCAAAAATTGGGGTGTAAAAACCATTAATCCGATCCATTTTCATCTGTCGGCAAAAAAGCAAATATAATCTAACCCATATCACCAAAAATTAAATTATACTCTAGAACCTATAAAAGAAGATAGAGCAAAACTGTTTATTTAACTCCTGAAAGCAGGTCTTTAACCACACTACTGGCCTTCGAAAAGTCCATTTGACCAGCATATCTTTCTTTGAGGGTATGCATGACACGACCCATATCTTTGATTGTACTTGCTTTTTCTTCTTCAACCAAATTCCTAATAGTCTCAACCATTTCATTACCCTCAATCTGCGGGGGCATGAATCTATTGATGATATCAATTTCTTCACTCTCCCGCTCAGCTAAATCGATTCGCCCTCCACTCTCATATTGATTGATGCTCTCACGTCTTTGACGAATCATCGTGGTAAGCAATTGCAAAATATCCGGCTCGGCAATTCCATCAGAATTACCTTTTGTGCGTTCCGCAATATCTCGATCCTTTAAAGCTGCGAGAATAAGTCGTACAGTCAAAATTGTACGTTCATCGCGCCTTTTCATCGCTGTTTTCAAAGTTTCATCAAGTTTTTCTCTAATCATCAACTAAGTCTTTCTTTCCAAGCAGAAGCGCCGCAATATAGCGCCAACTATGAAAGGATCAACTAAAGATTTTAATCTATATCTGCCCCAACAATAACAGAAGCTCAATATTGCAGCTAGGGTTACTTGACTGAATCATTACGAGTTCGTAATTTGCGGGTTGAATGATGAACTAAAAATCTGAAAAATCTTGTATTTCAATAAATGTACGAGTTTCACTAACATAAATGTTTTACGGTTGTTTGCCTCGGTAATCGCTAGTAAACACCGCCCACAATACGGATTATTCTGCCATGTCCCTATCCGGAAATAGCTCCGGCACTGGTTTGGCCACCTTAGTGCTCACTGATGGAACCACATTTCGCGGGCATGGAATCGGTGCGCAAGGCACGGTCGTTGGAGAAATATGTTTCAATACGGCAATTACGGGCTATCAAGAAATTATTACGGATCCATCGTACGCGGGTCAAATTATTACTTTTACATTCCCACATATCGGAAATGTTGGTACAAATAAATCAGACATCGAGGCTGTTAATCCGGCTGCACGGGGTTTAATTTTGTGCTGCGACATCACGCAACCATCTAATTGGCGAAACGTTCAGCAACTTAACAGTTGGTTGCAACAATTCGATTTAGTTGGAATTTCAAATGTTGATACAAGAAGGCTGACGCGTCATATACGGCAATACGGTGCACAAGAAGCAACTCTTTGTCACCATTCAACAGAAGAAACCCCATTGCCATTAGGGCGACTAAGAGAATTAGCCAAGAATTCACCTGGCATTGATGGAGTAGATCTTGCAAAAGAAGTAAGCTGCAAAGAAACATATTGCTGGAAAGAGGGAATTTGGGATTTCTCTCTAAACAAAAATAATGGTGGAAACTATGCCACACCAGAAAATAGTAAATATCATGTAGTTGCTATTGACTATGGCGCCAAGCGAAATATTTTGAGGTCTCTAGTTTCTCATAGGTGTAGGGTTACAGTAGTACCAGCCACCACAGGCATTAAGGATATACTATCCTATAATCCTGATGGTATATTTTTATCAAATGGACCGGGCGACCCTAAAGCGACCGGAATTTATGCCGTACCAACAATTAAAAAACTGCTGGAAAAAAATATACCGATATTTGGCATTTGCTTGGGTCATCAGATGCTGTCATTAGCTCTTGGTGCTCAAACAAGAAAAATGTTATTCGGACACCGTGGTGCTAACCACCCCGTCAGAGATTTAAAAAATAATAAGGTCGAAATAACTAGTCAAAATCATGGCTTTGAAGTTATAGCAGAAAGTCTTCCTGACGGTATTGATGCAACCCATATGTCTCTTTTTGACGGGACACTCGAAGGTTTAGAAATTAAAGACAGGCCTGTTTTCTCTGTTCAATATCATCCAGAAGCATCCCCTGGGCCTTTAGACTCACGATATTTATTTGAAAGATTCGTTAAAACAATGGATGCAAATAAATCTGATGCCTAAAAGAACGGATATTCAATCTATTCTCGTTATTGGAGCTGGTCCAATTGTAATTGGTCAAGCGTGTGAATTTGATTATTCGGGCACACAAGCATGTAAGGCACTACGAGATGAGGGCTACAGAGTCATTCTTGTTAACTCTAATCCAGCTACTATTATGACAGATCCTGATTTTTCTGATGCGACGTATGTGGAGCCAATAACGCCAGATATTGTAGCTAAAATTATAGCTCGTGAAAAACCTGACGCATTATTGCCTACTATGGGTGGTCAAACAGCTTTAAACACCTCTCTATCTTTAGTAGATAATGGGGTAATAGATAGCTACGGCGTAACTTTAATTGGTGCTACTCAAGAAGCTATCGCTATAGCTGAAGATCGTCAGCTTTTTCGCAACGCTATGGAAGATATAGGCCTTGAATGTCCTAAAAGTAAGGTGGTGAAAACGCCTGAAGAAGGTCGGATAGCCGTCGAAATAACCGGGTTACCCGCAATAATTCGGCCATCTTTTACTCTTGGAGGCACTGGAGGTGGAATAGCCTATAATATTGCAGAATTTGATGAGATTGTGCGTACCGGCATAGATGCCTCACCTGTTGGAGAGGTTTTAGTTGAAGAATCAGTTTTAGGTTGGAAAGAATTTGAGATGGAGGTTATCCGAGACCGTGCAGATAATTGTATTATAGTATGCTCAATTGAAAACATTGACCCCATGGGAATACACACCGGAGATTCTATAACAGTAGCACCGGCATTGACACTTACAGATAAAGAATATCAAGCAATGCGAAGTGCTTCAATCGCTGTCTTAAGAAAGGTTGGCGTTGAGACTGGTGGTTCCAATGTACAATTTGCCATTGACCCAAAAAACGGAAAAATGGTCGTTATTGAAATGAACCCTAGGGTATCTCGTTCTTCCGCATTAGCATCAAAAGCTACCGGTTTTCCTATCGCAAAGGTGGCTGCAAAATTAGCTGTAGGTTACACTTTAGACGAAATTAATAATGATATTACTGGTGTTACCCCTGCCTCATTCGAACCTACTATCGATTACATTGTAACAAAGATACCAAGATTTACGTTTGAAAAATTTCCAGGAACAACTCCTCTTCTTACCACTTCAATGAAATCAGTTGGTGAAGCCATGGCAATAGGGAGGAGTTTCAAGGAATCGCTGCAAAAAGCACTTCGATCTATGGAAACAGGCATAACTGGACTCGATAATACACCCAGAGATGGCGAATTTTCTGAGGCAAGTAAAGAAGCAATTCTCTCTGCTCTAAGCAAGCCACGACCCGATCGACTATTAGTTGTAGCGGAGGCATTTCGAGCTGGAGTAGATATAAATACGATTCATGAGGCCTGTTGCATTGACCCTTGGTTTCTCGGTCAGATTAAAGAAATTATTGATACAGAACAGGGTGTTTTAAGGGATGGGCTACCAGAAGATAGAGCTAGTTTATTAAATCTAAAACGTGCTGGTTTCAGTGATGCAAGATTAGCTAAACTCTGCGAATGGTCAGAAGCCTCTATAACTTCCCTGCGCCACAAATTAAATATCCATCCCGTATTTAAACGAGTGGACACTTGTGCCGCTGAGTTCGATTCTCGGACACCTTATATGTATTCATGTTATGAGACCGAAGAATGTAACTCGGATGGTGAACTCGTCTCTGCTGAATGTGAGGCGAACCCGAGTGACAAAGCAAAAGTTATTATATTAGGTGGCGGCCCTAATCGTATTGGTCAGGGTATCGAGTTCGACTATTGCTGTGTACACGCTGCATATGCTTTATCAGAAGTAGGATTTGAAACCATTATGGTAAACTGTAATCCGGAAACTGTCTCTACAGATTACGATACTTCGGACAGATTATATTTTGAACCACTTACAATTGAAACCGTTTTGGACATAGTTCGAGTTGAAAATTCAAGCGGAAAACTCGCTGGTCTAAACATTCAATTTGGCGGACAAACTCCTCTCAAACTTGCCCAACGACTCGAAGAAGCTGGCGTACCGATACTTGGAACACCACCTGATGCCATCGACTTGGCCGAAGACCGTGATAGGTTTAGAAACCTGTTAGATGAAATCAATTTAAAACAGCCAGCCAATGCAACGTGTGTGTCTGCCGAAGAAGGCATAAGATTGGCAGATCAGATCGGTTATCCTATTGTTGTCCGGCCATCTTACGTTCTAGGCGGAAGAGCTATGGAAATAATTCATGACTCCAGTAACCTTGTAAGATATATGCGTGAAGCTGTGAAAGTTTCTGGTGACAGTCCTGTGCTAATCGATAGCTTTTTACAGGATGCAATAGAAGTTGATGTGGATGCGTTATCAGACGGCAAAAATGTCTTTGTCGCAGGTGTTATGGAGCATATCGAAGAAGCTGGTATTCACTCTGGAGATTCAGCGTGTTCGTTGCCACCGCATTCTCTCTCGGAGTCGATTATTAGTGAAATACGTAATCAGACAAGAGCGCTTGCAATAAAAATTGGCGTAAAAGGGCTAATGAATGCCCAGTTTGCGGTTAAAGATCAAGAGATATACCTACTAGAAGTTAACCCGAGAGCAAGTCGAACCGTCCCATTTGTTGCAAAAAGTATTGGTTATCCTATTGCAAAGATTGCAGCTAGACTAATGACTGGCGAGAAGCTAACTGATTTTGATCTTCAGAATAATGACTCTAAACATATTTGTGTTAAAGAAGCTGTTTTCCCGTTTGCTAGATTTCCTGGTGTCGATTTACTACTGGGGCCTGAAATGAAATCAACTGGCGAAGTAATGGGTATTGACACAAATTTCGGACGAGCATTTGCTAAAGCTCAACTTGCTGCAGGTATAGAATTACCATTGCAGGGAAGCGTATTTTTATCCGTAAGAGATCGGGATAAAAGCGCAATAATACCTATAGCAGTTTCACTTTTTAAATTAGGATACAATTTGGTTGCTACAAACGGCACTGCAAAAGCACTTTCGGAGACTGAAGTGCCGGTAACTGTTATAAACAAAGTTCATCAGGGGCGACCACATATTGTAGATTCCATAAAGAATGGAGAAATCCAGCTTGTAGTTAATACAACCGATGGTGCCCAAACAATTTCTGATAGTTACGAACTCAGGCGTGCTACACTTGAACATCAAATTCCCTATTTCACCACTATTGCTGGCAGCCAAGCCATGCTCGAAGCGATTGCTGCTTTATTTAGCGGCGGTCTTGAAGTTAAAACTCTTCAGTCTTATTCTCACAATCTCAAGCATTAGGACGTATAGTCCACAAAAAGTTTTTATTGTATTCTTACCTTGTGACTACATGGTATTATTGGTCAAACTATTTTATTAATCTATTGATATAGCGCGAGCATACACAGGGCATCATTATGGAAAAGCACCCCATGACACCAGAGGGTCATGCTAAATTAAAGGAAGAGCTTAATCGCTTAAAAAATAAGGAGCGACCCCATATTATTTCTGAGATTGCCACAGCCAGAGAACATGGCGATTTGTCAGAAAATGCCGAATATCATGCTGCCAAGGACCGGCAAGGCATGATAGAAGCCCGAATTGCCGAGTTAGAAAGTAAAATAGGACTAGCAGATGTTATAGATATCTCTAATCTGTCCAGCGATCGCATTCAGTTTGGGGCAATTGTAACTATTGTCGATGAGGAAACTGATGAAGAGAAAACTTACCAGTTAGTTGGCGCTGACGAATCTGATGTGAATCAGGGACTGTTATCTATTTCATCTCCTTTAGCCCGAGCTCTTATTGGAAAAGAAAATGGAAATGCTATAGAAATTGATACGCCAGGCGGCAGGCGAAATTATGAAATTCTTTCTATAGCTTACAATAAAATAAAATTTTAAGATTAGATATTCGAGTTAACGAAAAGATCTATTTTCACAGCCGTTATACGTAATGTAGGAGAATAATAATGGTAGAGCGTTATGGGCTCATGGTTCCGGGAGCAAAGAACAAAACTTCCTCCATTGAGGTTGTTTCAGCTTATAAGCGTAATACCATTGGTCACGTTGCCACCGCAGACGAAATAGTTTTAAACACGGCTCTTACCAATGCATATAAATTGTTTAGAAATCGAAATAGTTGGCTTCCAGCCTGGAAACGCGTGGATATTTTGGAGCGAACAGTTTCAATAATGTCAAAAAGAGCAGATTATTTAGCATTAGAATCTGCCAGAGAGGGTGGCAAACCATTATTAGATTCAAAACATGAAGTAGCGCGCGCCATTGACGGGGTAAAACTTTGCATTGAGACTCTTCGCACCCAATCCGGTGAAGAAATACCAATGGGTATTTCACGATCTTCGATTAATCGACTTGCGTTTACCAGTCTAGAGCCCATTGGAGTGGTAGCAGCAGTAAGTGCATTCAATCACCCCCTAAACCTAATTATACACCAGGTATGTCCGGCCGTCGCAGCAGGCTGTCCCGTTATTGTCAAACCTTCAGAGGACACTCCTCTATCCTGCCTCAGATTCGTTAAGATTCTTCGTGAAGCTGGACTGCCTGATGAATGGTGCCAACCTTTGATTACTAGTAGTAGAGAAGTTTCTGAAAAACTTGTAACCGATTCGCGTGTTGGATTTTTTTCATTCATAGGGAGTGCGAAAGTTGGATGGATGCTCAGATCTAAATTAGCCTCAGGAACGCGCTGTGCATTAGAGCATGGTGGCGTGGCGCCAGTAATTTTAGCTTCTGATGCCGATCTGAAACGTGCAATTCCATTGTTAACAAAGGGTGGGTTTTACCATGCCGGGCAAGTTTGCGTATCGGTACAAAGAGTGTTTGCTCATGATTCAATTGCACAATCAGTGGCTCGCAGCTTAGCTAAATCAGCAAAATCTCTTAAGGTTGGTGACCCTACTAAAATCAATACTGAAGTTGGCCCACTTATAAGACCAGGTGAAGTAGACCGGATAGACGAATGGGTAAATGAAGCAAAGGCTGGTGGGGCTACGATTCTAGCAGGAGGTAAAAAGCTCTCAAATACCTGCTACTCTCCGACAGTACTTTGGAACCCAAAACAGAAGGCACGCGTTAGCCAAAATGAAATTTTTGGACCGGTAATTTGCGTCTATCCTTATCGTTCGATCGATCAAGCCATTGCAAGATCTAATGGCTTGGAAGTTTCATTTCAAGCCGCAGTTTTTACACAAAACCTTGATACCGCCCTGAAAGTGTACAAACGAATAGATGCCTCTGCTGTCATGCTCAATGATCACACTGCATTTAGAGTAGACTGGATGCCATTTGCTGGATTAAAGCATTCTGGCCATGGTACCGGAGGTATTCATCATACAATGGATGAAATGCAGGTAAAGAAAATGATGGTAATAAATTCTCCACTACTCTAACAACACTCTGCATTTGAGACTAAGTTTCCAAAACTACTGGAGGTCTATACACCCCACACACCCTGCTAAATTCTTATAGGAACAGGTGGTCTTCATCCGCTCGTGCCTATACAGGAACAATTTCCCATTAAGAGAATTCTTTCGCTAGATACTATATTTCTTCTTGTTCTGAAGTTAACGAAAGGTCCATAATTCTCCACTTAAACCTTTTATATTTTAATTTTTGAAGGCCACGCCATCAAATTAGATAGATATGAACAAATGCTAATCAGCAAATACTATTTCTAACGGTTGTTTGAATAATCTCAATATTTCAAGTAGGAACTTCACTAATAATTTTTATGTATAACAAATAGGAACTTATTCATGCGCCTAATTGACTATTTTGAACGAGGACTCCGCTACTATCCTGACCGAGCATGTCTTATTGACATGAATGGGGAACATACATATCAGGATGTTGCTGAACGAAGTCACCAAACTGCTAACGCCATGATTTCGGCCGGTCTCAAACCTGAAGATACAGTTGCGATCCTTAGTCCAAACTGTGCACTTGCCTTCGAAGTATGGATTGGCGCTGCTAGAGCTGGTGGCGCCTGGGTCGGTTTAGCCGCACTCGCATCAGTCGATGAAAACATTTTTGTAATTAATAGTAGGAAGACAGAGTGGTTGTTTTATCATTCCTCTTTTGAAGATGAGATTGAAAAGATTAAGGAACAATGCCCAAACCTGAAATATATATTCTGTTTAGATAGTCAAGACAAAAGCCATCCTTATTTTTTAGACCATATATCTAAATTCGAACGAAGATCACCAGAACTTCCCTATTACAGAGACAAAGTAATTAGTCATTTTACTTCCGGCGGAACCACCGGTCAGCCAAAAGGTGCAATGTGGTCAAATTTAACTTGGGAGGCCTGGTGTGCCAACATGTATGCACATATGCCTATCCACAAACCACCTGTACATCTGGTAGCATCCGCAATGTCTCATGGAGCAGGTGTGTTTGCTTGGCCTACACTTGCATATGGCGGAACCGTCGTCTGTATCCCTCGGGCAGAACCCCTGGCAGTAATGGAAGCTATGGATAAGTACCGAGTAACCCATACTTTTTTACCTCCAACTGTCATTTATATGATGTTAGCTCACCAACGTATTAATGAGTATGATTTTAGTGCTATGGACTACTTTGTTTACGGCGGGGCTCCAATGTCCACTCATAAAGTAAAACAAGCCATGGATATATTTGGCCCATGCATGACCCAAATTTATGGACAGGCAGAATGTCCCTGCACAATCGGAATTCTCTCACCTGATGATCATCTTAATGCTCTTAACGACCCCGATAAAGAGGGTCGACTCCTGAGCTGCGGTCGCCCCCCCGTCTTTGTTAAAGTAGAGATGATGGACGATGAAGGAAAAATATTAGAAACCGGCGAATGGGGGGAAATCGTCGTAAGGGGCACTCTGGTCTCTTTAGGCTATTATGGGGATCTGGAAGCCACAAAGGCCAATCAAGCCCATGGTTGGCATCATACAGGCGATATTGGCTATAAAGATAAAGACGGATTTATATATATAGTTGATAGAAAAAAGGATATGATAATCTCCGGGGGACTGAATGTGTTCCCTATTGAAATCGAACGTTTAATATGGAGCCATCCGGCGGTTCAAGATTGCGCCGTAATTGGAGTACCGGATGAAAAATGGGGCGAAGCAGTAAAAGCAGTCATTGAGTTGAAATCAGGCCAGTCCGTGACCGAAAAGGAAATAATTTCACTTTGTAAGGAAAAACTTTCCGCATATAAGGCTCCAAAAACGGTGGAAGTTTGGAATGAATTGCCAAGAAGCGGTGTAGGTAAGGTTCTTAAACGCAAGGTACGTGAGCATTTTTGGGTCGGAATAGACCGTAAAATTTAATTTGATTTGCACTATTTCTGTGGAGAATACTTATGCAAAAAGTAGTAATTGGTGGAACTGGCATAACATCGTTTGGAAAGTTCCAAGATAGCGGGTTAAGATCTCTGACCGAACATGCAGTTAGTGATGCTTTGAAGGATTCTTCCACCTCATCCGACGAAGTAGACATGATTTTCTTCGGTAATGCGGCAGGAGGCCTACTAACTGGACAAGAGTGTGCTCGTGGACAGGTAGCGTTAAGAAAAACGGGGCTCTTGGGAAAACCAATTATTAACGTAGAAAATGCATGTGCATCTTCTTCTTCGGCGTTTCATCTTGCGCACATGGCGATCGCCTCAGGTCGTGCAGAAATTGCTCTGGCCATAGGTGCTGAAAAAATGAGCAACGAGGATCGTAGCAAACCCATAAAAGCACTCGAAGCCGCAGCTGATCTCGAGGAACTAGAGAGGCTGAAAGCTCGCATTTCTCCTAACGGCGCAGGTAGTGGTTCAGTATTTATGGATCTTTATTCGGATGTAGCTCGAAACTACATGTCTACCACTGAAGCCACTATAGAGGACTTTGCAAGAGTATCGGTTAAACAACGCCAGTCGGGTATGCTTAACCCAATCTCCCAGTTTCGTAGTCAAGTGGGGCTAGATGAAGTATTAAACAGCCGGATGATTGCTGACCCATTAACGCTCATGATGTGTTCTCCCATTGGGGATGGCGCAGCTGCTCTAGTATTAATGAGTGAATCGATGGCACACAAAAAAGAATTGCAATATGTACGTGTTCTGGCCTGCGAGATGAAATCTGGACAAGGGGATAATCCTCAGGCACCTCCTGTCGCGGCCGCCGCGGCGAAAGCAGCCTTTAATGCAGCGTCCATAGACCCCAATGATTTAGATGTTGTGGAACTACATGACGCTGCAGCGCCCGCTGAACTTCTACTGTCAGAGCAACTTAGCCTTTGCCGTCCAGGAGACGCAGTCGCCCTACTTCGTTCCGGAAAAACTAGTCTTGGAGGAAAAATGCCTATTAATCCCAGTGGTGGTCTTATTAGTAAAGGCCATCCAATTGGCGCAACAGGGGCTGCACAATTAGTTGAACTCTCTGATCAATTACGTAACCGAGCGGGTAAACGGCAAAAGGAGGGTGCCCGTATAGCACTTGCAGAAAACGGTGGGGGTTGGATTGGAAATGATGCTGCAGCCGCAGTGGTAACTATTCTTGGCTCGCCTTCATGACAATAAATTATTATGGAGTAGCATATGTTAAAGTTAAGCGACTTTGCCGGCCGTTTACTGCGAACTGATAGCCCCGATACTCTTGGAATACCAACACAAAATTTAATCGAGGACGCGATTGATAGGAAAAATTACGAAGAAGCCAAGAATCTTAATCGTACAGCCCTTAATGAATTCAAAGCACTGCATGACTTATATTGTGATTGGGTTTGGGATATGTTGAGCAAAATATCCGATCGCTTTGGTGAGAATGAAGTTTATATAATGCTGCGGGCAACTCAGGAAAAATGGATGCTAAAACGTACCTGGAAAGCATTTACAAAGATGGATGTAAAAACGCAAGTAAATTTAACAGCTGAGATGATGCGAACTCATCGCTGTGGTCCAAAACAAGATGGAGAATTGAAAATTTCCGAAGACCAAGAAAAATTTAGCATTATTATGGATCCTTGTGGGAGTGGCGGAAGAATGCGACGTGGCGACCCCATAGACGGCACTCCCTCTCGACTTGGGCCACCCTATAACTTTGGTGTAACAAAGGAAAAACATTCATGGTCTTGGGGGAAAAAAGGGGTGCCACTTTATTGCACACATTGTGCAGTAAATGAAATTCTACCAATCGAGTGGGGGGGGTATCCCCTATGGGTAACTGAATACAATCAAGACGAACTGCAACCTTGTCGTTGGCTATTTTATAAAGAACCTAGCCAAATTCCGGAAAAATATTGGATCCGTATAGGCAAAAATAAACCTGATTCTTTCAAGGTAGACCCGCCTAATCAATCATAAGCACATCATGCGCCAGATGTTCCGTAACTCTGTCTAAACCTTGACCGGTCCGACAATTAGTCAGAATGACTGGCTTACCACCTCTCACTGCTTCTGCTTCACTTTGCATAATATTTATGTTTACTCCCACGTGAGGAGCTAAATCAAATTTATTGATGATCAGCAGATCAGATTGAACAATGCCAGGGCCATTTTTTCTAGGAATGTCATCTCCGCCAGCAACATCAATTACGAACAACCAGTAATCTACTAAATCTAGCGAAAACGTAGAAGCAAGATTATCTCCACCGCTCTCAATTACAATTAAATCAAGTGGTGTAAATTGTTGTTCCAGCAAATCTGCCGCCTCTATATTAAGGGTTGGATCTTCGCGAATGACAGTATGCGGGCACGCGCCAGCCTCGACACCAACAACTCTCTCCGAATCTATAAGGCCACTTTTTTGTAACCGCTTGGCATCTTCCTTAGTAACCAAATCATTGGTTACAACCGCTACAGAGAACTCTCGTTTTAGAAGAATAGGCAGCAACCCTTCTATTAAAGCTGTTTTTCCTGAGCCAACCGGGCCACCGATTCCTACACGTGCGGCTGATTTAGCATTAAACTCTTTAGGATTGAGCATATTTACAGTCTCCAATTATAGTAAACTATTTTGGCCTTATGCCCGGCTCTGATCCCAACACCTTCAAACGCACTGCAATCCAAGCTCTTTTTAATGCTTGTCGCAGACAATTACCATCCTTAGCCAAAAGGCGCAAACAAGAACCAGATTCATTTGGCAAGGAGGATGCACCGCCATAGATGCCCGAGCAAGCGTCGAGAGATTCCCGTAGTACTATGTTTAACTCTTCAGATGAGCACCCATTATGCAATACCATAAGTGTCCCATGCATTGGTAAGGTCTCACCTTTTCTATATAGATGCGCTTCCCCTAAATCCCCCGATATATCAAATCGATCAGTCGCTATTATGGTACCATCACAACGTTGAATAATTGTGTTATTTATTAATCTGTTAAAGCACCCACCCTCTGCTTTTGGATCATGCTGGGTAAACGAATCACAGAACACTGCGGTAGCTCCATAACCCAGCTTCACTATTGTTTTATTCTCAAAGCTTGCGCCCGGGAAAATAATTAATGGGTCAGGTAAATATTCTAGGAATGCTCCGTCTTCGACCGTAATTTCCACCTCTTGGCGCGCATGATGATTGTTACTCATGCGATGAACGATGGTTGCTGATTGAGTAGTCACATGTGCCAAGGAACCTGTTTTAGCATTAATTTTCACTAATAGGTCTTCACCCCTATAAATTCCTCCCGACACTGATTGTAAATAAAGAGTGAGCAAACCAGCTGGTATTGGATCGAGATAAAACGGCCGAGTAATGTGAAAAGGATATCCAACTCGTTGGTGGGAAATGTAGGTTTTTCCAGCAAGTGACTTATCGAAATGCACTTCGGCCTGAGCGATCACGTTTTCTAACATATACTAGAAATTGCCATAATTTTATAGTTACACCACTCAAAAATTCTTATCTCATCATATAGCTTTGGCCAAGTGCTACAGTTTGTGCGGGTTCGCAACTAGCTAACTCACCATCAACAAATACCTCAAAAGTCGCTGGATCTACGCGAATGTCAGGACAAAAATCGTTATGCAACATATCTTTTTTCCCAAGTCGAATAAAGCTCGATATAGGTAACATTTGTTTTGATAGTGCTAATTTTTTTGGCAGGTCTAGTTCTAGTGCCCTCTTATGAACAAATACAGCACTGAGGCTTTGTGGTGCCTTGCCACATCCACCAAATTGGGCACGCTGGATCACCGGTTCGGTTTGCCAATAGCTCCCTGCACTGTCACCAGATGCACCATGAGCCACGAATCCACCTTTTATGACCCCCAAGGGTTTTATTCCAAAAAATGAGGGTTTCCAGGTAACTAGATCTGCCATCTTTCCTTGCTCTATGGACCCCACATAATTATCAATACCAAAAGCCCTTGCAGGGTTAATAGTATATTTTGCAATGTATCGTTTAATACGTTCATTATCTGCGTTTTCTGTTTTTTCTACAGACAAACGACCTCGCTGATCTCGCATTTTACTAGCAAGCTGCCAGCAGCGTGAGATCACTTCATTTACCCGCCCCATACCTTGACTGTCCGAACCAAACATAGATATTGCACCGATATCATGTAATATATCCTCTGCCATCATTGTCTGTGGGCGCACCCTACTCTCTGCAAACGCTACATCTTCGGGCAAGTCGTATCGCAATAAATGACAAGACATCGTCATGTCGAGCCCCTCATCAAACGCATTAAGCGTATATGGATTGGTTGGATTGGTCGAAGATGGCAACAGGTGTGCTTCACCGTTACACCGAATAATATCTGGCGCGTGCCCGCCTCCACCACCCTCGGTATGGTACATATGCATTGTACGTCCATCGATTGCTTTCAAGGTATCCTCATAGAAGCCCGACTCATTTAGAGTGTCGGTGTGAATCATAACTGGAAAATCATGTTTCTGAGAGGCTGTTAATGCACCATGTATTGTGGCAGGCATGGCTCCATAATCCTCGTGAATTTTAACACCTATGATTCCCCCATCAAGGTGCTCAGCAACTGTATCCGGATCATGCGAAGATCCACGACCAAAAAATCCGAAATTGATAGGCCATTTTTCAGATGCCTCAATCATGCGATGTGTGTTCCAAGGCCCGCCGCAATCTATCGCAAAAAGAGGCCCCATACTGCCCCCTATCATAGTTGTGAGACCTGTTGATATGGCATTTTCACACTGTTCGGTCGACAAAAAATGAATATGAACATCAATTCCACCCGGCGTAACGATAAGGCCTCCTGCCGGATAATAAGTAGTATTAGGCCCACAGACTAAATTTTTACTAACACCATCTTGAACATTTGGATTACCAGCCTTACCAACACCTGCAATTTTTCCATCTCGAATACCTATATCTGCCTTAATGATGCCTAAAACTGGATCAATTATGGTAGCATTTTCAACCAACATATCGATTGCTCCGTCAGAACGAGCAGTATGCGCATCGTAAGCCATTCCGTCACGCATCACACGACCAGCACCCGTCCAACATTCCTCTCCATAAACAGTATGGTCATGCTCAACCTCGGCGAATAACGATGTGTTACCTAGTCGAACCCTGTCACCTTCTGTTGGACCATAGAGGCTTGCATATTGTTTTCTAGTAATTTTTGCCATAACTTATGCTCCTTTAAACTCAAGATCTTTTGCCTTTAAAAAGGATGCTTTTCTAATTTCTTCAGAATCCAAGCTGCCATTAGTTAAACTATTAAATCCACTGACTATGCGGAGACCCCCTATATCAACTAGGTCTACATCTTTGCTCTGACCAGGTTCAAAACGACAAGCCGTACCTGACGGAATGTCTAAACGCTTTCCAAAAGACGCCCTTCGATCAAACTCAAGCGCCTTATTCACTTCAAAAAAGTGGAAGTGGCTACCTATCTGGACTGGTCGATCACCAGTATTGGTGACAGACAACACAGATTTAGTGCGACCAGCATTTATCTCTATCTCTCCATCCTGCGTCACTATCTCACCGGCTTCTATTGAGTTAACCTGTGTTTTTGAACCCGGGCGAATTGGTTCATGAATTGTCACCAATTTCGTTCCATCTGGAAACATTGCCTCCACATGAATGACTGGGAGCAGATCACTGACACCTGACAAAACATCATCTGTAGTTAATAGCTGGGATCCTAAGCCAACGACTTCCTTGAGTGATATTCCAATTCGTGCCTTATAAAGTAACTCATCACAAATATAGGCTACAGCCTCTGGGTGACTAAGCAAAATTCCGCGTTTTAAATGTTCCCGCGCTAACTGAGCCGCGGTAAAAATCTTTAGGCGTTCCTCTTCAGTTGGCGTCAAGTTCATCCGTTACCTCCTTGATAAGATTTTCATCAATTAGAAAATAAACGTTTACTCTGTGTTTCATGCTTCATCATCGCAATATCTACGGCCGGCGAATAAGAATTTATTTCGCATAACTCTGGAGCTGGCGATATCAAGATAGTTCTAATCACATTGTGCATGTTTCCTAATATTTTTTGACAATCTACATGGCCTATCAAATTCAACCGCAACGCAGCACCCAACATACCCATCACATATGCATGTGCCGACATATTACATGCACTCTTTTTATCTATATTTAATTCACTCCATATCAAACCCTGTACAGCAGCTATATGTCCTGGCGCCTTTCCTGAACGTACTAGTATTTGATAATTTGACGCGTTCTGCGTTCCAAGTCTGGAGTGAATGTTAAGAAACGCTGCGCCCATCCTACAAGATCCTTCTCGCTGCTCACGAGGAAGACTATTAGCTTCCAACGCATTATCTGCACACAGTACCTTATCAAGGTCACCCGCATATCCATGGGCTGAACACAGCACAACCCTATCAGAACTGGACCATCGATACGATAATTGATGAGCTACAAACCTTTCTACGTCTCCAGCTTTTATAAGCTTGTTGTCCGAACTAAGAGTTTCAATGCCCCATGAAAAAGATACCGTTCCTGAAGGAAAAAAACTATCTCCATGTTGTAAAATAGTAAGGAGATCACTATTAGCGTTCATCAATTTCTCGCTTTACTTTTCCTGACTTAAAATACGGCTCCAAACGATCTAAATAACTCTTCTCTGAACCTTCTAGAGCTACTTCTAAAATGGAGTCCACGAATCTTACTTTCCAATGTAAATTTCCTGCAAAATACCCAAGTTCCAATGCAACAGCCATGTCTAAAGGGATTAATCTCAACCAATTCGTTTCCAAAAACTTTACTACAATGGCTCTATCGTTATCCAACCATAAGATAGAGCCATTCGAAAGTTGAGCTTTGCGATTAAGTACAATTGCACAATCAGTCCCTTTGTCAGTAGTAACACGCAACCGCTTTCGTAACGAGTCCGTTGCACTTAAATGCACTCTCTCTAGACTATCCGCGTGAGACAAGTCGTGAATCTTTTCACAAAAATCATTGTCACCAACGTTACCAAAGATATGAGTTAGTTGCAGCACCACAAAAGCGCCCCCAGTTTAATCGATACATATTAGAAGGTATTTTACTACCACTCCCTAAACAGGAGTGAATCATCAGAAGATTCGCCCAAGTCTAGGTTACATCCGTTTACTCAACGTTTCCATAAAAGAAGTTTAGTTCATACTCCTATACCTCTCCATCCACTTATGCGGATCCAATTAATGCGCGGCCAGACGGTAATAACTTTTTTAAATATAATCTGGAATTATATACTATTTTTAACATTACATACTTCATCTATTAAGCGCTGAAAAAATATTTCACATTCACGAATCTGGCTTAGTTCAATATATTCATTTGGTTTATGAGCTTGCGATATACTCCCTGGGCCACAAATTACTACAGAATTACCGGCCTCTTGGTACTGTCCTCCCTCTGTACCGTAGGACACAGCTTGCGTGACATTTTGTTGTGCAAGCGCCAAAACTAATGATTCTGCGTCAGAACCTCTCTCGGGCATTAAACCAGGAACTGAAGCACGCACCTCCGTTGTTATGCCCGTACTAGGATCCACAGCATGCATTTTTGGCAATATTTCTTCGTTAACATAAGCATCGAATCGACTTTTTATCATATCTGGATCCTCACCAGGCATCATCCTGTATTCCCATGTAAACTCACAGTTTAGTGGAATTATATTCTGTGCAGTACCCCCTGTAATAGTACCAACATGCACAGTCGTATATGGAGGATCAAACCGACTGTTTTCATCAGGCGGTATTTGTCTCATTTCATCGCTAATAGAATTGAGATAGTGGATAAGTGCTCCAGCATACTCTACAGCATTAACACCGCGATGCGTCTCGCTCGAATGTCTCTCCAAACCTCGAACCGCGGTATGAAAACTAGCAACACCTTTATGCGCATTTACAACTCTCATTTGCGTTGGTTCTCCTACGATGACTGCTCTTGGCTTAACTTTTAAATGGCTCATCTCCTTAATCATCAATGGCGCTCCAAGACAACCAACTTCTTCATCGAAAGAAAAAGCGAGATGAATTGGAACGTTAAGCGCAGACTTTTGAATCTCGGGAATCATAGATAGAACAACACCGATAAAACTTTTCATATCTGAAGTTCCCCGGCCGTATAATCGACCATCCTTTTCCACAACGTCAAAAGGATTGCTTTCCCATTCCTGACCATCCACTGGAACAACATCTGTATGACCAGAAAGAACAATACCGGGAACATCTTCTGGACCAATTAATGCGTACAAATTAGCCTTAGACTTTGAGTCATTATAAATGAGATTTGCGTCTAAATCATGAGTTGATAGATAATCTGCTATAAAATGAATCAGCTCCAGATTACTTAATTTGCTGGTTGTATTGAAAGAAACCAACTTCTTGATTAGTTCAACAGAATTTATTTTATTACTTTGCATATCACTATTTGGCCGATATTTTGAACAACTGATTTAACCTATGATATAGACCTCATTTGTTAAACATTTCAAGAGGGACTACTTTCAACCCTCAGTAAGTTGTATTGAAAGAACATATTGACCATATAACGAAAATAATAATAGCGTTATAACTTTTAGAAGGCTCATATTTTGCTGCGCAAGCGAACAATATCTAAAATAACACTTCCCGCATTAGTACTTCTTGGAGCATTGGCTATTGCTGGGTATCTCAAGGCTACAAAACCCACACTAGAGCCTACAGCACCAGTTGAGAAAACATGGCTAATAGCAGCTAATCCAATAAGTATTTCTGATCATCAACCAGAAATACTTGCCTATGGGAAAATTGTTTCTCAACGGGATACAGAAATGCGTACACTCGTAGCAGGTCAAGTGGTTGTCGTTGGTACACGTTTCGTGGATGGTGGATATGTAAACCAAGGTGACCTATTAATAAAAATTGACCCGTTCCAATTCGATGTTGCAGTTGCAAAATATGAGGCGCAAGTGATGGAAGCAGAGGCGCAGCTTGATGAAATTCAAGCTCAATTTCAGGCAGAGGCGGAAAATCTAAAATATGATAAAAAACAACTCGAAATATCTAAACGTGAATGGCAACGAAGGGTCAAATTAGCTAAAGGGAATGTAATTTCCAAAAAAGTTTTAGATGATACAGAGCTTGCTCTTAATGAAAGATCACGGGCTGTTTCTCTCGGTAAAAACAATCTCAGAAAATTATTGGCTATAAAAAAGAAGCAAACAGCAATTATTTCTCAGGCTGAAACAAGCCTAAGTAAAGCACGTCGTGACTTGGAGAATGTGGAGTTAACAGCTCCTTTTTCCGGCTACCTATCCCAGATAGATACTGCTATAGGAAAGAGTTTGCCTGTTAATGGCAAAGTAGGTCGATTAATTGATTTAGACCGTTTAGAAGTTAAATTTCATCTCAGTAATGCAGAGTTCGGTCATTTGGCAAAATCATGGGACACTTTGGTTGATCGATCAGTACGAATTATATGGAGGGTGGGCTCTCAAAAATTAGAATTTTTTGGAAGTGTAACACGTGTCAGCTCTCAAATCGACGCGTCCAGCGGAGGAATTCAAGTTTACGCTACGGTAGATAATTCGGACTCTCGATCGGCTCTCCGATCAGGAGCTTTTGTTGAAGTATATCTTTTAGACCAGATTTATAAGCAAGTTGCCCGACTGCCAGAAAGCGCGCTTCATGATAATAAGACAATTTACATAGTCGTAAATAACCGATTGGAAGAAAGACCCGTTAAGCTAATTAAGAGAATTGGAAACGAGGTTTTGCTTCATGGGGAGCTGTCTCATGGAGAAATGGCCGTCACCACTCGATTTCCTGGTATAGGACCAGGTATCAAGGTTAGCATTAGATGAAAGTCATTCAAAAGGATTTGATTGGTATATTTGTTCGGCACAGGACGGCAGCTAATCTCCTAATGATATTCCTAGTAATTATTGGCCTTTTTTCTCTAGAACGTCTCAACACCCAATTCTTTCCTACATTTACCATCGACTGGATTACCATATCAGTTGAATGGCCAGGCGCTAGCGCTGAAGATATTGATTCAAATATTGTAAGCGTAATAGAACCTAAAGTTAGATTTTTAGATAATGTTTACAGGGTTGCGTCACAATCATCCGAAGGTGTTGGTTTAGTAGCAATACAGTTTAAACAAAATACAGACCTGCAAACTGCGCTAGGAAACATTGAATCGGAAATAGCTCAAATAGGTACATTGCCTACCGACAGTGAAAAACCTGTCATTCAGAGAATATTTAGCTATGAACCAATTGGAAGGTTGGTACTCTCCGGTCCGTACCCTGAAGCTTCTCTCAAATCACTCGCCAAAGATATACGTGAGAACCTACTATCTATAGGAATTGACCGGGTAGAATTAATGGGAGCAAGGCGAGAAGAAATTTGGGCAGAAGTTAGCTCTGATAAAATGCGCCAACTTGACCTCGAATTGGGCGATATTGCCGATAGTATCAGTGAGAGTTCCATTGATTTACCGTCCGGGATCATACCGAGTGGGTCAGACAAACAGATTCGTAGTCTAGGTTTAGCTCAAACAGCTGAAGCAATTGGCAATATAGAAATACGCGCCTTAAAAACTGGCGAAAAGATATTGTTGAACGATGTAGCAAAAGTTTCTAATCAATTTAATACTGATGATCCTCTGGTATTTCGAGCCGGCAACCAAGCCATCGAAATTCAAGTGCAGCGAGCCCCCAATTCTGACGCTTTAGAGCAAGCAGAGATATTAAATGATTATGTTAATAAAATAACTCCGACCTTGCCTCCTAATCTTAAACTAGAACACTACAACGATGTTGCTTCAGCCATTAGTGACCGTATCAACCTATTATTAAAGAATGGAGCAGGCGGTCTAGTGCTAGTCGTTGCAGTGCTCTTTATTTTTTTAAGTGGAAGAGTCGCCTTTTGGGTAGCACTGGGAATTCCTGTTGCAATGTTTGCAACCTTAGCTGCAATGTCTTTAATGGGCCAATCAATTAATATGGTCAGTTTATTTGCTATGATTATGGCCATAGGAATAATTGTGGATGACGCCATCGTTGTGGGTGAACATTCAGTTACACGGCGGGCACTTGGTGATAACGCAATTCAGGCCGCAGAAATTGGCGCAAAAAGAATGTTCGCCCCGGTAATTGCAGCAACACTTACGACTCTTGCGGCGTTTCTTCCTCTACTAATGATATCGGATATAATTGGACAAATTATCAGTGCAATTCCACTTGTTATAATAGCGGTGCTTATTGCTAGCTTATTAGAATGCTTTTTAATTTTACCCGGTCATTTGCGTGGTGCCTTAAACAAAGACCCTAGAGACGAAAATCGATTTTCCCGCTGGTTCAATCCAAGATTTGAATCTTTCCGAGACGGTCTTTTTAAGAGGTTAATTGGCGCCTGTATTGCCTGGCGTTACTTAACGCTTTGTATTGGTATAGGATTGCTGATTCTAATAATTGGACTAGCCTCAGGTGGTCGTATAGGGTTTGTTTTCTTTCCTTCTCCCGAGTCAGATATTGTTTACGCTAACGTTGTTTTCACCGAAGGGTCAAAAAAACAAACAAGCATTGCAATGCTTGAAGAACTCAGCCGCGCACTTGCTTCTAGTGAAGCAAAGCTTACCGATAATAAAGGCGGCCTGATTGTAATGAGCGTAGGACAATTAGGAAAACCTGTTGGCCGCTCAGATAGTTTTTTTCTTGGTACCGGGGACCATATAGTCGGTATGAGAGTTGAATTAGTTCCATCAGATAGTCGATCTGTCCGCACTGCTGACCTGTTGAACTCTTGGCGCGACGAGGTTCAATTAATGGCTGGAGCAGAAAGTTTTACTCTAGTCGAGCAACAAGCGGGGCCACCTGGAAGGGAAATTGATCTTCGTATAACTGGAGACAACCTCAACAATCTGAAAGGAGCCGCTCTCGATTCCAAAATATTACTAGAACGTTTTTCTGGCATAAGCAATATAAACGACGATCTACCCTATGGTAAACAGGAGACGATAATACGAGTTACACCTTATGGCAGAGCTCTTGGCTTTACTACTGCGACGGTAGGCCAGCAAATACGGAATATAATTGAGGGGGCAATTTCTAGCCGGTTTATAAAAGGGAATGAAGAGATAACAGTCCGTGTACTTCACGCACGCAATTCCCTAGATGAAGCTATGTTTAGAGACCTTTATCTACTAGGTGAAAATGGACAATCTGTTCCACTTTCAGAAGTAGTCTCTTTTGAGGAAAAAACTGGATTCTCGCGTATAAGACGTGAAGATGGCGTAAGAACCGTAAGCATAACTGCGGAGCTAGATGAGCGAATCAACACTGGTGATCAAGTGATAGAGGCTTTAAGGGAAGAGGGTCTGCAAGCACTTGCAAATAAATATGATGTAGGATTTGAATTTCGAGGAAAGGCAGAAGAGCAACAGAGAACACTAGGCGACATGAAAATGGGAACAGCTATCGCATTAGTTAGTATCTATATTATTCTAGCGTGGATATTTTCTAGTTACCTTCGTCCCATATTCGTGATGGCCGTCATACCATTTGGCATTATTTCTGCGATAATTGGACATCTTCTTCTCGGTTACGACATTTCGGTGCTTAGCCTTGTAGCATTATTAGGCTTAGCCGGAATTGTTGTGAATGACTCAATCATTTTAGTGCGTGCGATTCAGAACCGACTAGATCAAAATGAAAACTCTATACAGGCAATTATTGGAGGAGCGCAAGATAGACTAAGAGCCGTAATACTAACCTCTGTAACTACAATGTTTGGACTACTTCCATTATTATTTGAAACCAGTCTGCAAGCTCAATTTCTAAAACCGATGGCAATAACGATCATCTTTGGCTTGCTTGGATCTACTATCATTGTACTCGTATTGGTACCTGTTTTACTTGTAATTCAGGACGATATTACCGTTCAACTATCACGCGTAAGAAATATTTTTAACCATAGGCATAGAAAATCAATCTCTTAGTCTCTCCAAAACCTTGGCACTAATAGTATTAGAACTGTAAATAGTTCTAAACGTCCTAAAAGCATACCAAAAGAAAGTAACCATTTAGCGGCATCAGGAAGCGATTGGAATGTACCGTTAGGGCCAATTATAGGCCCAAGTCCGGGACCCACATTCGCCAGCGCCGTTGCAGCACCCGAAATACTAGTAATGTAATCGAGGCCCATTAACGATAGAGCCATGGCCAAGACCGCAAAACTAACCATAAAAAGAAAAAAGAACCCCATTACGGCCCCAGGAACTGTATCCGGTATAGTTCGATAATTATATTTCATGGGAAAGACGCCGTGCGGCTGTATTAACTGAAGAATTTGAACACGCGCCGTGGCATAAAGTACCTGAAAACGGAAAACTTTTATACCCCCTGTTGTGCTGCCCGTACAGCCACCTATAAACATTAAAATTGTAAATACAGGTAAAGCAAAACTACCCCAACTGCTGAAATCAGCAGATGAATAGCCTGTTCCAGTTAAGATCGAGATTGAATTAAAGGTTGCATAACGAAAAGCATCATCTAATGCCATGCCTCCTGATAGCCACTGCCAACCGGATAACGCCAACAATGAGACTATCACAAGCCCTAAAAACCAATGAACCTGAGTATCACGCAACAATCTCTTAACTCCACCACGGACTGCATGCAAATAAAGCACAAATGGCAATGAACCTAATATCATGAATACTGTTGCCACCCCCTCTATTGCTGGGTCATCAAACATCACGAATGACCGATCAGATGTTGAATATCCACCCGTGGAAATAGTGGTCATACCATGGCAAATAGCTTGGAATGGGGTCATTCCAGCCAGCCAGTAAGCAACCGCATTAATAACTGTTAGTGTTAGGTATACGAAAAATATTGCGCCTGCGAGCTGTGCTGTACGAGGCAAAACTCTTTCAGACTGATCCGAAGACTCTGCCCGAAATAATTGCATCCCACCTATACTAAGCATTGGGAGAATTGCGATAGCAGTAACAATTATACCTATCCCGCCTAGCCATTGTAATATAGCTCTCCATAACAGGATACCGGGAGGAGCATCGTCAAGTCCGCTAATCACAGTTGATCCAGTAGTAGTAAGCCCCGACATAGCCTCGAAATAGGCGTCAGCATAGCTCAGCCCTAAATCTGAAAAAACGAAAGGTAATGCAGCAAATGCAGATATTATAACCCAACTGAAAGTGGTCAGAATAAACGCCTGCTTAAGACTTAGACTAGCTTGTCCGGTACGATTAACAAGTGCCAAAGCAACGCCAATAAATAGTGTAAATAGACTAGCTGCCAGAAAAACAAGCCAATCAGGATTTCCAGCAATACCGTCCGCCAATGCAGGAAATAGCATTGCCAAGGCAACAGTGGTCAACAACACCCCAATAACAAAAAATATTGGGCGAAAATCTCTAACTGAACCCATTTCGCCGATTCTCCAAGCTAGTGGAAAAATCAAACATTACTTAATTGTGAAAACATAGTGCGCTTTAGTATCTGATCATATACTGACTGGCTTCATGTTTTTCCTAGTGTCTGTCCAATGACAGAAAGAAATTCCCGTCGAGTCTTTGGATCCGACAGAAACGAGCCTAACATTCGGCTAGTTACCATCATTACACCCTGTTTTTGAATTCCACGGGTAGTCATACAATGATGTGCTGCTTCTACCACTACCCCTACTCCAATTGGCTTAATGACTTCATTAAGTGCATCAGCAATCTGAGCTGTCATTTTCTCCTGAATTTGCATCCGACGGGCATAAACATCTACAATTCTAGCCAACTTACTAATTCCGACAACGCTTTTATCTGGCAAATACCCAATGTGTACTCGTCCAATTATAGGCGCCATATGGTGTTCGCAGTGAGAGTTAAAATCAACGTCTTTCAAGACGACCATTTCATCATAGCCGTTGGTTTCTTCAAAAGATCTGTTCAGAATTTCTACCGGATCTTGTCTATAGCCTGAGTAGTATTCTTCGTAAGACCGAACAACTCTATCTGGGGTATCAAGCAAGCCTTCTCGGTCTGGATCATCCCCTGCCCATCTAATAAGCGTGCGCACTGCGGCACAGGCTTCTTCTTTGCTGGGTCGATCAATTGAATTAAATGTGTTTTCCACCTTCAACGAAGCGGCTAATTTTCCTTTACTCAAACCACTGTCTCCTATGAAATATGTAATCCCCTAAACAATGAACAAAAATTTAGGGCAACAACAATTCACCTATTTATCTAGTAATTGGTTTCTATACAAGTCGATACACAAAACAAATTTATTACAAAATTAGTTGAGTGTCGGCGAATGATTTGGACTATCCAATGAAAATGTCGGTATAATCGCCTCAAAACGACCGCCACCGTCAATTTCCATTTCATAAAAACCTGCCATAATTCCCGATGAAGTAGTTAGAGGGCACCCGCTTGTATACTCAAATATTTCCCCTGGAGCTAATACTGGTTGTTCACCAATAACTCCAGGGCCCCTAACCTCCTGTATTTGACCCAGCCCATCCGTAATTTGCCAGTATCTATTAAGCAATTGCAGGGTTTCTTGGCCACGATTATGTATTTTTACATGATAACCCCATACAAAATGAGACCGCTCTGGCTCCGACTGCTCATCCAAGTAAAACGGTTTTACAGTAATTTCAACCGAATTCGTCAATTTTTGGTACATACATTTTCCATTGTAACGTCAAACTTGCAAAACGGTAAAAAGTGTTAATTCACACACGTAATATGGGTGTAGATTCTATTTTGTCCAGTACTCCGCTACGCTATAAGCCTAATGGCTAAATTAGCATAACGGATGTAAAGCTTGATTTAAATCCTCGGTTAAATCACTAATGTCCTCCAATCCAACGGAAAGACGCACTAAACTATCGGTTATGCCAAGAGATTCTCTTTCAGTTTTGCTTAGGCGTTGATGAGTGGTAGTAGCAGGATGGGTAATTAAAGTTTTTGAGTCTCCAAGATTATTGGAAATGTCAATCAAATTGAGCCGATCTAAAAAGTTGAAAACCAACTTTTTCCTTCGGTTCAGATAAAAACTCACAATTGTACCGCCACTAAGCATTTGTCTTCTCGCTAAATTATATTGAGGATGACTTTTCAACCCCGGATATACGACCTTCTTTACCTGTTTGTGAGCTTCTAAAAATTTTGCTACAGCAACTGCATTCTTGCACATTTGATCTACTCTCAACTGCAAAGTTTCAAGACCCTTTAATAGAATCCAAGCGTTAAATGGGCTCAACGCAGGGCCTGTATGGCGCAAGAAAGGTTGTAATTCGCCATCAATGAATTCTTGGGAAGATAGAATCGCACCCCCTAAACAACGTCCTTGTCCATCTATATGCTTAGTCGCTGAGTATACTACTATATCGGCTCCAAACTCTAAAGGAGACTGCAGAATTGGCGTGGCGAATACGTTATCAATAATTAACCTTGCACCGCTCGCGCGCGTCAATTTTGCTATCTTGGTTAGATCCAATAACTGCAGGGAAGGGTTGGACGGAGTTTCAAGAAATACACAACGGGTATTATCTTGGAAAGCACAGCGCCATTTCTCTATATTATTGTCATCTACAAATGTTACTTCAATACCAAAGCGAGGCAATATTTCGCTCAAAATATAAAAACAGGAACCGAATAATGCCCGAGATGAAATAACATGATCACCAGCCCGTAACTGACACATTAAAGCCGAAAAAACTGCTGCCATACCGGTACTCGTTGCCCGGCAACCTTCGGCTCCTTCCAATATAGCAAGCCTTTTTTCAAACATAGAAACGGTAGGATTACCAAATCGCGAATAAACAAAACCAGGGGTCTTTCCTTTAAACCTTGCCTCTGCCTCCGCAGCAGAAGCATAAACGTAGCCCGACGTTAGAAAAAGAGCCTCTGAGGTTTCACCAATCTCAGTTCGGCGAACACCTCCACGTACTAGATTTGTAGCTTTTCCCCAGCGCTTAATTTTATCTTTGGTTTTCGTTTGCATGATCCAACACTCCCAAATTCGAATAACCCTTCGAGGCCTTGCTTCTGGAAGCTTCGACCTTTTAGCGGATTGTTTTCAGTGGCCGCAAGCCGGTCGGCTCAAATCACCACTCTTGGGGCTTATTGATAAACCCTCATGCTGGCCTTCGTCAAGAGTTCAGTTCTAAGTTTTATATCTGACTTGAACCACACGCCCCTCCTCCTAAGACACAAAATCTAGCGCAATGGCGATGATTTAGCTTAACAGTACACTTAATTGCATCTGACAGACTTTCGGAAAGTTCAAATTGCTCTTCGTAAGGCAATAAAGTACAGGAAATTATAACCGGTTTATTAGCCCCTTTACGTTTCACTACCATACGCGAAGTCGCACACATCATTTGATTTGCGTTCACATCTAATTTTTCCCAACATTTTTCAGTAATTTCTGGAACATCCTCCTTATCATCCATCTCAGGAAAAATTACTAAATCTTGTGGTTGGTTTGCGTTAAGGCCAAGGTTAAATGACTGGAAAAACTCATGGTAACCTCCCCGCAGTTGACCCTCGTTTTCACCCAACTTGTTTCGGCCACCAACGCTTAGAGAAAAGCCTTCATGAGCTAACCATACACAGCCCTCAACCATAGTATTCCAGGATCCATTACCTCGCTCGGCATCGTGCAATTCCTTTGTATAGTGATCAACTGAAACCCTTATCTTTAGCATGTTTCCATATTGCTTGAGAAGTGATAGAAGCTGCCCCTTATGTCTAAGCATGGGACGCATAGCATTAGTTAAAACCAACACGCTATGACCCCGACTCAAAGCCTCACGGAGATGGTCAAGAATATTAGGGTTCATAAATGGCTCACCGCCAGTAAAACCTATTTCAACAGAGGTATTTTCTAAATATTCCAACTGATCAAGGTACATATTGACGTCCCCAGTCGTGAGATATTCTAGTCTATTATTAAGAGGGCTAGATTCAATATAACAGTTATCACAAGTAATATTACAGAGAGTTCCCGTGTTAAACCATAGTACTCGCATCTCATGGAACTTAACGCCTGCTCGTACTTGTCCATTCGCAGTATACTCAGGGTCCAAAAATTTGTATTTATTCTTCACCGATTACATAATAGGCATGTTAAACAAAGTTGAGAATAAAAAATAAACAAAAAGAGCCGACATGGGAAATGGGGTCTTCGGGCGCAGGCCAACAGTGGTTGGCAGATAACATTTCTGGAGCAGTGTCTCATAAAATTAAAGGAGGAGGGCACTCTACACTTTTTGACTCAGCAGAAGAGAATGTGCGCGTCGTAGTTAACTTTTTGAAGGGACACAACGATCTAACCGCTGATTTGCGTTAGCATACCTCAATGCCAGAAATTAAGATTTTTGAAATATTACTAAAGAAATATAGTCAGTTTTATTTAGAAAAACGTTTTGCTAAAGCAATAAAAAAGGAAGAAAAAGATATTTTTAAACTTTCCCACACACTTTGATGATTGCGGGTGTAGCTCAATGGTAGAGCATAAGCTTCCCAAGCTTGAGACGGGGGTTCGATTCCCCTCACCCGCTCCACGTTCTATTTAGATTGATTCTGACGATTAAGATGCCCATTGCCTCATAAAATAAAGAAATTTCTCAACCACCAAGTTTACTTCATTCCGACAAGAACTTTAGCACCACAAGGCCCTGATGTTTCGTTATGCAAAAAACCTCTTTCAACTTTACAAGTATCACCAGGGTTATAAACACACCTACCACTTTCGTTCAAAAGAATGAACTCACCCTCGACGACCAATGCAAAAGCGGTAAAGTCATGGGCATGCATCTTATCAGAAGAACTTGCATCAATGTCGACCAATTCTGGCTCACCATACCCATCTTGGTGAAGTAACTTCCTGAACTCTCTTTCTTCCATACCACCCTCCTTCACCTGACTGCCGTAAATCCGTGCTATAGCTTGTTGCCAACTACCATCTAGAGGGCTCCATAAGCTATTTCTCAATTCACGGAAAGATATGTTACTCCCGATTACTTCTATGTATGACAATAGTTAATGTTAATTATCTGATCCGTAAATTAATCTTAGTGCAAAATGTATGATTTTAAACCAGCGTTGATTTTTTTGGGTGCAGTTAATTCACATTGATAGAATTTTTGTTTAAATTGATATAGTATTAAGTTATTAAGATCTAGTTCCCAAATTAACTCATTTCTAAGTTCAGCCCACCTTATACTATTAGCTGATATCTCATATTTATACTTATCGCCGGCTAGTAACTGTAAAGGATGCGATTGATCCACATAAAAAAAGAATGCATATCCTCCTTGGAACCTCCAAAGTTTTATGTGTTCTCCAGTTTGCGTATTATAGCCCCATTCCTTAACCTTTTCAGGAAATGCCTCACAAATTATTGCTTTGCCAGCCAAATTAGCGGCCTGTGATATTCTTGGAAACTCAAAGCCCCAAACTACCGATAAAATGAAATTTGCAACCAACAACCTAAACATTCACATCTAACCCTTTATGGGCACTAACCGCCTCTATTAAATGATAACAAAGAAAGTGTTACGCCCTATATATTGAACCTATAGCAGATAAGATAAGTTTTGTATTTGCAGTAAAGCCTACAAAACCACTTGTTTAACTTTCTATAATCGGCCTAGTTTAAAGAGTTCAGATATAATAATATTATGATAGGCTTAGATGCGATAGTTGATTAATGGATAAGTTATTTCTTCAATAGTTGGATGACTTACGACTTTTTATTAACGGCTGCCATAAGAGGAATAAATTATGTTGTCACGCACTTGGAGCTTTCTTCTCACCATGGCAGCGTTATTTGTGCTAGTGGGACTTAATTACTTTCTTTAATTTTATATAGTGTACCGTTTGAATTTCATATACCACAGTATATTTTATATCAAAAATATAGAGGCTCCCAAATGCCACATTGCTTGAATTGATCCAGACATATTGTGATTCTACCCAAGACTGTCACTCCAACTCCATTCTCTAGCGGTACGATTAATGCAAGTGCTGTTGCTGTCATCGACGTAGGATCCAATTCAGTTCGCCTTGTAGTTTATGACCAAGCAAAACGGGCACCAATACCCTTATTTAATGAAAAAGTCCTCTGTGGTTTGGGCAGAGGACTGGATTCAACGGGACGCCTGAATCCGGAAGGCGCAAAGTTAGCCCTGAAAAGTCTTCAGCGTTTTGCCGCTCTTGCTAAAGCAATGAATATTTCCGATATCGATGCCTTTGCAACAGCAGCCGTTCGAGAGGCAATAGATGGTAATGATTTAGTAGATCAAATAGAAAACCATTGTGGGTTTCCGGTTCAAATTATTAGCGGTGAGGAAGAAGCTCGGCTTTCTGGGTTAGGTGTCTTATCGGAAATTCCCGAAGCTAATGGATTTATGGCCGACCTTGGTGGTGCAAGCCTTGAATTAGCGCACCTTGATAACGGTTTAAATGTTGATCAAACTAGTTTGCCCATAGGCCCTCTTCGGAGCCCTAAGAATAAGGGCGAAAAAGATGTCAGAAAAAACATCGAAAATAAGCTTTTCAAAATTAATTGGCTCGCACCGACTAATGAAAGTACTCTTTACGCATTTGGAGGTGCATGGCGAAGTTGGGCAAGAATGCACATGAAGAGTATTAAATATCCGCTAAGTGTAATTCATCATTACCAAGTACCATTACAATCAGCATTAGAATTTTCTAGAAAAATTGCTCGGGCATCAGCAAATGAACTAAAATCATTTTCAGGCTTTCCCGAAGAAAGAGCCGAATCGATTCCATTCGCTAATTTTGTTCTTCAACGATTGCTTGAAAAAACAAAAGTCTCCAGTGTAATATTTTCGGCATATGGCGCTCGTGAGGGACTTATATTTAACCGCCTGTCCGCCTCTGTAAGAGTGGAAGACCCCTTAATTGCTGCCTGCCATAATCTAGCCTCTATTACAGGACGAACCACTGTCGATGGAGAAACCCTTTATAATTGGATAGGCGCTATTTTTTCTGAAGAGACGCCCAATGAATCGAGATTACGACGAGCTGCTTGTTTGCTAGCTGATCTAGAATGGTCAGATCATCCAGACTATAGGGCGCAACATGCCTTGTTGAGAATTCTGCGCTATCCTCTCATTGGCATAGACCACCCGGGGCGCGCCTATGTAGCTTTAGCAGTTGCTTCACGACATGCCAAGGTACAGCAAAGAATTTTAGTCAGGGCGTTGGGAAACATACTAAATAAAAGGGAACTCCAGAGAGCCCGAGCTGCCGGTCTCGCCATTCGTTTAGCTTATACATTTTCTGGCGGCGTCACGTCTTTGTTAGAACAAACTCATCTTTATAGAGAAAAAAATAAGATAACCTTGCGGCTGCCGTCCCATGCCAGTGTCCTCGTAGGAAATGTGGTGCAAAGACGATTTGTGTCGCTTGCAAAAGAACTTGAGTGCGAACCAAATATTCTGAACGTTAGACTCTGAACTCATTTTATTAAATTGGCTTTGACGTCACTTCTTGGGGCGTTTTACCTACAACGTTAAAAAAAATATCTGGATCAGTGGCTCCTTCGCTACCAATTACTAAGACCGATGACCCCGGATCTAATCCCAAAGCTCTACGTATATCCTTATCATTGTTGCTGGCTATAAGACCGGCTACCGAAGCACAACCCGATTCACCGGACACTATAGAGGGGTCTGTTCCCACCCCATTTGCTAGGATTCTCATAGCTTTAATTGCGTAGTCATCCGAAATAACTAAGGAATCGTCAGCAACACGTTGAAGAATCTTCCAAGCAAGTGGTGAAATTTCTGCAGCAGCAAGACAGGCCATAAATGTATCAACATCTCCCATAACAGGCGTTGGAGTGCCGGCAGCCAAACTTCGAGCTATACAATCGGCCCGTTCCGGCTCTACTACGATAGTTCGCGGTCTGTCAGTCTTAAGCACCCGCCAAAAATAACCCGCAACCCCGGCAGCTAGCCCACCAACACCACCCTGAATAAAAAGGTGACTAAAAATATTTTCCTGCGGCCATTGTTCCAAAATTTCAAAGGCCATAACCATATATCCTTGCATAACCCACAAGGGTATTTCCTCATATCCCTCCCAAGAAGTATCGGAAACCACAAACCAGCCCTCAATCCTCGCATCTTCTGCAGATTTACGAACTGAATGGTCATACCCTCCCTGAACCCGACGAATTTCTGCTCCGTGGTTAGAAATTTCTTCTTCCCGGCCTACACTAACACCTTCATGCAAATAAATGACCGAACGGCAACCGAAAAGCTGCGCTGCCCAAGCAACTGAACGACCGTGATTACCATCAGTGGCACAACAGACCGTAATATTTTTTATTATCTTTTTACTCTCGTTTTTTAACAGGTCATCAAAACTAAAGGCTCTGTGGCCTTTTCGCTCGAGCTCACGGGATAGGACCTTTAAAACTGCATAAGCCCCACCCAAAGCCTTAAAACTCTTTAGGCTAAAACGGTGACTCTCATCCTTATAATGTATAGCACTGATATTTAACTCTTTTGCTAGACTAGAAAGTGAAATTAGGGGTGTTGGATTGTAACCAGGCCAGGAAGATATTTGTTGCCTAGCTTCGTTAAAGAGATGTTCCTTTAATAAATAAGAAACTTCGTCATCTTTTGTCCAAGCCCTTATGGCATTTGAGTTCGATATATGACGAAGTGAATAACTCACTCATACCTCCACATCATTTTTTGATTTAGCATAAAACCTCAAAATCAAGGAATTAAATTAACTAAAATGAGATCATATATAATTTCGAAATATAACATGTGGAATATAATTGACTAATAATATCTAGTAACCCACACAGTTCTCCTAAATACTTCAGAAACTACTATGATACATTAATAGAAATAACTCCACACCCTTTGATGCCATCTAAGTATGCTTAATCGGAAAACTAACCTGCCAAGGAATATTTTATGAATAACTCCAGTATAAAACCCCCAACAATTACTTTAACTTCAGGCCCCGTAACTATCTATCCAAGAGTTCAGGAGGCTTTGTCCAGACCAGTTCCCTATATTTATGACCCATTTTTTCAGGATTTTTATCAAAAAGTATGTTTCAAGGCAGGCACAGCTCTTCGGGAAGATGGACCAGCACTCATATTGCATTGCGAACCTGCTGTGGCACTCGAAGCCGCAGCAGCATCATTAATCGGACCAACCGATCTGGTGCTCAATTTAGTATCAGGAGTTTACGGTAAAGGTTTTGGCTACTGGGCTAAACGGTACTGCAAAGAATTGTTTGAGTTAGAAGTCGGCTATAATCAGGCAATTAGTGCAAAGCAAGTGGCAGATGCTTTAGAAGCTAATCCTGAAATAACAATTGTTACAGCGGTACATCATGATACGCCATCAGGAACAATCAATCCTGTAAAAGAAATTGGAAGAGTCGTCGCACAACACGGTGCATTGTTTTTAGTAGATGCAGTATCATCTTTTGCTGGAATGGACATTCATCCTAAGGACTGCAATGCTGATATTTTCATAACTGGGCCTGGTAAATGCCTTGGAGGATCGCCCGGACTATCTATACTTTCAATTAGCGATCATGCCTGGGCACATATGGATCATAATGAAACGGTACCCAGATCATCCATTCTCAGTATTCTTGATTGGAGGTATGCATGGAAAAAAGAGAATATGTTTCCCTTTACACCATCAGTATCCGAAGTTGTGGCTTTGGGAGCTGCTTTAGATCAATACTTAGACGAGGGCCCAGAAGTAGTATGGCAGCGGCACGAGTTGACTGCTCGAGCTTGTAGAGCTGGAATTAAAGCTATGGGTCTAAACCTTTGGCCTGAGTGTGAAGAAATAGCCTCTCCCACTACTACTGCAGTTACAATTCCTAAAAATCTAACGACAGAACAAATCCACACGTCAGCACGGCAGCGATACGGCGTCACCCTCTCTGCAGGACGCGGTGAAACTTATGATAGACTGGTTCGCATTGGCCACATGGGGCCGGTAGCAGAACCTATTTATGCAGTGGTTGCCGTCACTGCTTTAGGTGAAGCAGTTCGTCAGCACAATATTTGTGTGGATATAGGCGTTGGTATCGAAGCAGTGGTCGCCGAAATATCCCGCAGCGTATGAATAATCTCTGAACAAAGGAATGCCTATGCAAAAACTTGATCCCAATATGAAACGCTTTGAGGGGAGAACAGCACTAGTTACAGGTGCCGCCAGAGGCATAGGACGAGCAATTGCTGAAAGGCTGGCAGTAGAGGGCGCAACTGTAGTGTTAATCGATATTAACAAAGCAGGATTAAACGACACCGTTAAAAACATTGGGGGCAAATCTTTCGGTGTCCAAGCAGACGTCTCTAACCAAGATTCTGTTGAAGAAGCATATGCTAACATAATAAACAGAATTGACAGCCTTGATATATTGATCAATTCAGCGGCTATTATCCCATTTGTGGATTGGAATGACTTAACATTTGATGAATGGCGTAGGGTACTAAGTGTAAATTTAGATGGTGTTTTTCTGATGTGTAAAGGTGCATCAGAGCACATGAGAAGTAAAAAATATGGTCGTATCGTTAATATCGCATCGAATGCCATATACGCAGGAATACCAAATATGTCGCATTATTTAGCTTCCAAGGGTGGCGTACTGACATTTAGTCGCGCACTAGCAACAGAGTTAGGTGGAGATAAGGTAACAGTTAATGCCGTATGTCCGGGCCTCACTAATACCGAAGGAGTAAAGGAGACTCCCCATAAAAATTATTTTGATTATGCTGATAATCTTCAATCCATAAAAGGAACAGCAACTCCCATAGACATTGTTCCTGCGGTAGTGTTTTTGGCATCAGAAGAAGCCCACTGGATAACTGGTCAATCGCTAACGGTCGATGCCGGCTTAACAAGAACTTGACAATTTAAATATATAGATGACGGATCCATCAATAAGGTTTTACAGCAAAGTAATACAGAGAATTTATACACGAACCTATAGCCTAGACAGATTTATAACCCCCTAATTCCATAGACTATCAGCTTATCCTATAAAGATAGGCGTTACATTTTCATGAATAAATACACTTAAGCCCAATAATAATTTAATATTTTTCCAATATGATTGCGAGTTGTATTCTGGAACTAGCTGTGAAACCTTGAAGGCGTTTTTAACTTCAGGGTAGAAACACTTGCAATCAGCGGTTTGCGTTAAGTAGGCGAGGTACTAACGATGACTAAAACGTCTAAGAGAGATATTGAGAACAAAAAAACGGTTAAAACGCTCGCACCAAACAAGCGTTTTTCTAGTCCATTTGACCTTCCTATACCTGAAGGGGCAGAAGGGTGGGAAGAATTATATCCATATTATTATTTGTGCAGTTCAGAACGAAGAGAAATGGAGGAGAATAAGTTTTGGTTTTTTGATGGCATGCACAACCCTGAGCCACTTTACCCTTTCGATACCATAATGACAGAAAACTGGTGGGTCGCAGCTAGCCAAATGTGTACCAGAGTGTGGCCAATTCCAGTCGCTATGGGCATAGATCAAAGAATTATTAATGGTTATATCTACGTTAGTCCGAATGGAATCACCGACCCAAAAATAATTGAGGAAAGATACCAGCATTTTTCTCACCGAGCAGGGCACTATTTTGAAAATTGGGACGAAATTTATACACAATGGACTAGAAAAGCTAAAGATTGCATCACGCGGCTTGATCAAATTAAATTTAAACCACTTCCAGAATTAGAACCCGAAAAAAATATATACGACCATCGCGGTATCTACTCCTCACATGACTTACTTACTGCCTACAATAGATTAATTGAAAATATGCTGGAAATGGGATCATATCACTTTGAAATGCTAAATTTAGGGTATGGTGCCTACTTAACGTTTCGAGAGTTTTGCCAGCAAGCTTTCCCTGGAATTACCGACAGAACCCTTTCGCATATGGTATGTGGCATCGATAATTTATTATTACGACCTGACGACGAGGTGCGAATACTAGCTGAACGAGCTATGGAACTGGGGGTTGCAGATATTGTATTAGAATGTAATGACCCAAATGAAGTTTTAGAGAAAATGAAAAGTAGTAGTGGTGGGAAGAAATGGATACAGGCTCTTGAGACGGCCAAAGAACCGTGGTTTCACTTTTCAACTGGAGTTGGGTACACACACTCAGACCCCGTTTGGTATGATGACTTGCGTCTACCTTTCATGGCCTTAAGAACTTATATTCAAGCTATGCAGAAGGGAGAAGAAATTAGACGTCCACTTGAGAAAATTCTTAAAAAAAGAAATGACGTTACTAACGAGTATCGAAATCTTCTACCAACAGCAGAAGACAAAGAAGCATTTGACGGGTTATTATCGCTAACCTGTAAAGTTTTTCCATATGTAGAAAACCATAACTTTTATGTAGAACATTGGCATCACACAAAATTTTGGACAAAAGTGCGAGAATTAGCTGATATTTTTGTTTCTCATCGCTTCTTTAAAGATCGTGAAGACCTATTCTATCTCCATCGGCACGAAGTATATGACGCGTTATACGATTTGATAATCGGATGGGCTACAGGGAGCCCGCCAAGAGGTGAACTTTATTGGCAACCTATAGTCGAAAGACGCAGGCGAAAACGTGACGCGCTCGCAAAATGGTCTCCCCCACCGGCACTGGGGAAACCACCTTCCGTTATAACAGAACCCATTACAATTATGCTTTGGGGCATAACAGAAGAAACCGTCGACGAATGGTTGGGTGTAGATATTGAATTAAATGACGGAGAATTAAGAGGAGTGCCGGCCTCAGCGGGAAAAGCAATTGGACCTGCACGCGTTGTGAACAATTCTGATGAACTATACGAAATAACCGACGGTGAAATTCTTGTCTGTAGAATAACAGCACCAAGTTGGGCACCCGTTTTTTCTCGTATTGCGGGAGCAGTATCAGATGTTGGCGGCATGATGGCCCACACAGCGATAATATCTCGTGAATACGGGCTACCTGCTGTAGTAGGTGTAGGGTTTGGAACAACGACCATTAAAACTGGTGACTTGATTGAAGTCAACGGGACCGAAGGTACTGTGAAAACCATCGAAAGAACGGATTAATGGATATAAGCACCTCTATAATATGGCTTGATGACATTCAAGCCTCAAAAAAGGAACTGTTGGGAGGTAAATTCTATAATTTGACAGAGCTGAAAGCTGCAGGGTTTTTGGTGCCATCAGGATTTGGAATTTCTACAGAAGCTTACGAACAGTTTATGGAAGCATGTGGCTTGAAACGAAAAGCCGCTAACGTATATGCGATTGCCCGTTCCAAAAAGTTATCAGATCTCAAAAACGAGACCAACGACTTAATTAATAGTATCCTTACTTCAGAGATACCTAGCAACTTAGATTCCTTGATACGAAAAAACTACTCATTACTTGAGAGACAATCAGGCCAAAAAGATATACCCGTAGCGGTTAGGTCGAGTGGCGAATCAGAAGATTTAGCTGGAGCAAGCTTTGCAGGACAATATGACACGTACCTCTGGGTGTCAGGAATAGAATCCGTTTTCCAACATATTCGCCTGTGTTGGGCAAGTATGTTTAATGAAACAGTACTGACATATAACCGAAGTGAGAATACACAAAACCAAAGTCACCTAGAAAAAATTTGTGTTGGCATCCAACAAATGGTTGATGCTCGAGCGGCCGGAGTAATGTTTACTCTTGATCCGTTAAACGGAGATAGGTCAAAAATTGTTATAGAAGCCTGTTGGGGCCTAGGCGAAGGAGTTGTCAAAGGAGATTTAAACCCCAGCAGATTTAAATTTGATAAGGTCACTTTTGAAATCATCCAAAAGGATCTGGCCTCTCAATCTACAGAATACCGATTTAATCATGAACAGAACAAAATAGACTTACTACCTATCGAACCAATTAGGCAGAACACTCCTTGCATAAGCGACACCGAGGCAATAAACCTTGCTACTTTAGCAAAACAAATTGAAGACTACTACAATGGGTCGGCACAAGATATCGAATGGGCAATAGGTAAAAACGGTGACATAAACCTGTTACAAGCAAGACCTGAAACCGTATGGAGCCAAAAAACTGGTGCAGGGATAATTTCGAACCCAAAGTCCCCCGTTGAACACGTTCTATTGCGCCTCTCTGGTGTCCGAATTACTAGAGAACAGTCCTAAGGAAACCCACTGTGAAAGCACCAAACTTTAAATACCATCATGTAACCCAGATAGAAGACGCTTTACATTATTTAAAATTTTATGAGGGTGACGCTCGAGTACTTGCCGGGGGACAAAGCTTAATTCCCATGCTAAACATGCGTCTTTGGAGGCCTGCAGCTTTAATTGATATAAACTCAATATCAGAACTTACACAAGTCAGGTCAGAAGGAGAAGAAATTACTATAAGCGCATTAGTTAGATACTCTGAAATTGAAAATTCTACATTAATTTCTGAAAAATTACCTCTTATGAAAAAATTAGTTAGTTATATCGGAGATCGGCAAGTGCGAAATCGTGGTACAATTGGTGGTAGCGTTGTCCAAGGGGATCCCACTGGCGAAGTGCCCCTGGGATGCCTAGTACTTGATGCTCGTCTCCGAGCAGTAAACTCTGAAGGAGAGCGCATAATTCGTATGGAGGAATTTTATGAGGGCTCGTATTCTACGGTTTTAGAAGACCATGAGCTCTTAACCGAAATCATTTTTCCGAAGCATCCGACTCATTATGCTTTTAGAGAAGTCTGTAGAAGACATAACGACTTTGCTGTTTTATCCATCGCCGCGACTGGAACGATAAACGAAAAAAATCAATGGAAAAATATTCGCATTGGACTGGGTGCTGTGAATGAGAAACCAGTTCTGGCGCGGACTAGCATGTCGTTGTTAGAAAATAGTTACCTTAATGACCTGGATATTCACGAAGCAAGTGAAAGCCTTCTTGACGCAATTGATCCTCCTTCAGATATCCGGGGCTCCGCTGAATATCGCACGCATCTCTTACAGCTATATTTTATCAAAGTGTTAAAAGATTTACGATCTTCAGTAGAATAACTAGGCCACTTAATAGAGGCGTAAAACGATGAAGTTTCGACAGGAGTTTACCGTACCAGAGAAAATCGAAGATGTGTGGCTATTCTTTGAAACACCTCTTTTAGTTACTAAGTGTATTCCAGGAATAGAAAATTCCTCTTTACTTGAAGACGACTTACTCTCTGTGAGAGCCACTCAAAAACTAGGCCCCATGTCAGCTACGTTTGAGGCAAAGATACGTATTACTGAAAAACTGGATCGAGAAAAAATTGAATTCACGTCAACCGGAAAGGCAATTAAAGGTGCTGCTGGTCATTTTAGGACAAAAAACTCGGTATCATTGGAAGCCATAGGTGAAACCACCAGAATAATTGTTGATGGAGAAGCGGCTCTAGCTGGTGTTCTAGGCACAATAGGCCAATCGGTAATCAGCAAACAGGCAGAAAAAGTAACTCTTCAATTTGCTACCAATCTCGAATCTGCGATAGCTGGAAAGGATATCCCAAAACTTGAAACAACTAAGCAAACAAAAAACACTCGCACAGAAAGTTCATGCACACCGGATATGAGAGAACCTAACGATGTTCCACCCACGCTAAATAAAATAACTACTCGCGACCCTTGGGTAACCTTTGCTGCATTATGTAGTTTCGGCGCACTCGTCCTGAGTATAAGCATTCTAATTTATCTTGTATCAACATAGTGAACTCTAGCAGAAAAAATGTTATTCTTCAAAAAATGTGGAGGTCTTTTTGAGTGAACACAAAATAAGTTTTTACCTAAATGGCAACCCAGTTTCGGCGACCGTAGAATCTCGAATACACGCAGCGGACTTTCTTAGAAAGCAAATAGGTTTGACTGGTACTCATATTGGTTGTGAACAGGGGGTTTGCGGCATGTGTACAATTATGCTTAACGGCCAAGCAATTAAGTCATGCCTTTTACTAGCAGTGCAAATGAACAATTGTAATATTGAAACTGTGGAATCTCTCTCTGATAATGATGAATTAAATGCTGTACAAAAAGCCTTTAAAAAACACCATGCACTGCAATGCGGATTCTGTACTCCTGGCTTTCTAATGCTAGCAACTAGTCTTAAAATCACGGGTCAGAAATTTTCCCGAGAAGACATTCGGTCAGAAATTAGTGGCACTATCTGTCGCTGTACAGGTTATGAAGGTATTATCAATGCTATAGAGGACTATCTAAACTCTGATAATGAAAATAGCTACTCTTTTAGCCAATAAAAAATATGCGAAACTCACACAAGCAAGACTCCCAGTTTAAATTAATCGGGTCATCAATTCCTCGCAAGGAGGACGATAGGCTGTTAAAGGGAGGCGGCAAGTTCACAGATGATGTCCAAATACCACATCAACTTGAAATGGCAGTTGGCCGTTCCCCTTTTCCTCATGCAATTATCCAAAATATTGAATTCAACTCGGCTTTGGAACTAGATGGAGTATATCATATTTTAACTGGCTCTGATGTACGCAAAATGAGTAAACCACTTACCGTACTCCGCCCCGTACCAGGCGCGCCAGATCTTCCCTACTATGCCTTAGCAACAGATAAGGTTGTTCATGAGGGGCAACCAGTAGTAAGCATCGTTGCAGAAACTCGTGCTATTGCTGAAGATGCAATTGAGCTAATTGATATTGAATATGAGCCGCTAGAGCATATCACTGAAACTCATAATGCTTTAGCTAAAAATGCCCCCATCCTTCATCCTGAGTCCCTAAGTTCAAATCTCTTAACTTCTAATGAGGATCGAGCGGGAAATCCTGAGGAGAGACTAGGCGCTGCAGATAAAGTAATAGAGGGTCGCTTTTATATTAATAGAGTCACAGCACTCCCTATGGAAGGCCGTGGAATAGTTGTTAACTGGCGATCTGGCGCACGAGAACTAACTGTTTATTCCTCAACCCAAACACCACATTTACTTCGTCAGCAGTTCGCAGAATCACTTTATCTAAACGAGAGCGAAATACGGGTTATTGCCTCTGATATTGGTGGCGGTTTTGGTTTAAAACTGGGTATTTATCCAGAAGATCTTTTAGCTGTATTGCACGCAATAGAAATTAAGAAACCAATAAAATGGATTGAAGATCGTCTTGAATATTTTCGTGCAAGCACTCATGCGCGCGAAGCTATACATGATCTACAAATCGGTGCAACAACCGACGGCAAAATAGTTAGTATAGTAAATCAATACACTACGGATGTTGGAGCTTGGAATTCGTCATACGGCTCAGCACAACTCTCCAGCGTTGTATTCACAGGCCCTTACAAGGTGGCAGATGCTTCAGTATCACGCAGCGTAGTATTGACAAATAAGACACCTGTAGGCGCATATAGAGGGTATGGTCAACCGGAAGTAAATTTTGCACTTGAGGTTCTTATAGAAAGGTTAGCCCGCCAACTCTCAGTAGACCCTCTCGATATTAGAAGACGAAATATGCTGCAGCCAAATGATTTTCCATGGAAGACACCCAGTGGAGCCATCTATGATAGTGGAGATTATGAAAAGACTCTCGATATTGCAGCTGATGCTGTGGATTATAATATACACAGGACTGAAGCAAAACAACTAGATGCAAAAGGTCGACTTAGGGGTATCGGGTTTTCATCTTTCGTAGAACGCACTGGCTATGCTAGTGCTCGATTTTTAGCTGGTAGAGGTTCAAGGTTTGGGGCTCACGAAAGTGTAACATTACGAGCTAACAGGTCAGGTGGCGTCGATTTATATACTGGCGTTTCTAGTTTTGGACAAAGCAGTGAAACTATTTTTGCACAAATTTGTGCTACGGTTTTAAATATTAAATATGATCAGATATCAGTACATGCTGGGGATACATCAACATCCCCCCTAAATACTGGTGCATTTGCTTCGCGGACTCTAATAGCTGCAGCTGGCGCTATAGAGGAAGCCGCAACAGTTTTTCGAAACAAAGTATTACGAATTGCAGCGTGGGCACTAGATACGAACATTGAAAACCTAAAAATTAATGGTGATTACGTAACCTTTAATTCGGACTCCAACAAAAAAATATCTCTATCAGAGATATTTTTTAGAGCAATCATTGGTCAGGGTATTCCTCCAGAAGAATCTCCTGGCTTAGAATCGAGTTCTCATTTTGAACCTTCCGAAGCCTCATTCTCATTTGGAACGGCAGCAGCTAAAGTGTCAGTAGATCCTATTAGTGGCGAATTTTTTATTGAAAAATTTGTTATGGCTCATGATTGCGGGGTAATAGTTAATCCCCAACTTGTTGAAGGCCAAGTGCGTGGCGGTTTAGTACAAGGATTAGGCGCAGCACTAAGTGAGAATCTTATTTATGATTCTGACACCGGTCAGTTAGTAAGTGGAAGTATGCTAGATTACTTTGCACCTTTAGCTAAGGATGTACCTCCAATAGATTTATTACATACTGAAATTCCGTCGCCTGTTACAACTTTTGGCGTAAGAGGCGTGGGTGAAGTTGGTACCATACCTCCCGCTGCTGCAATAGCAAATGCAATCTGTGACGCATTAACTGACTATGACGTGGAACTTTCTACACTTCCATTAACGCCAGAAAGTATCTGGCGTGCACTGAAGCTATCCAAGGCGACGCAAGAGTCAAATATTAGTAACAGGGATTCGCCCAATGACTAACACTGGAACTGGCAATTACGCCAATGCAGGTCTATCCTCTATGGAAGCCAATGCAGTAAAGTGGTTGGATGGATTCTATCAACTAGAACATCTATTATGCGCCCGGATGTGGGTAATGAAACTTTGTCCAGACGCCTCTCGTGAGGTTAAATTTGCAACTTTGGTACATGATGCTGAACGTCATTTTCCAGGTGGCCCATCTAGCACTCCTAGTAACGGTTTTGATGACCCTGACTATCTTTTTGCCCATTCAACACGGTCAGCAAATTTCGTTGAGAAGTGGCTGCGCGCTTACTCTCCCCAACCACCCGAAGAGTTTATTAAAAGGGTAAGACGGTTGGTATTGAGGCATGAAATTGGAGGCGGATGGGAGGCTGATTTTGTTCAGGCTGCTGACTCTCTCTCATTTCTGGAATCCATGGATTGGATAACAGTTGAGTGGGTAGTTTCGGGCCGATACACCATAGAACAGGCAAAAGAAAAGTTAGATTACACTGTCGAACGTATAAGACCATCCTTAGCATTAGCAGCAGCTCTACCACTTTATGAAACTGCTCTAAAAACATTACAATCAGCGCAAAATACTACAATAGACCTAGAAGAACGACGTAGACTAGCAAGCAGTAGAAATATGCTGCTAGGTCTGAATAAATAATCAATTTAATACATTTTAACCAACACTCAAGAATTCCAAAACAAAACACTTAACACGTGGTTTTCTATAGATAGTCTATTATATTAGAGGTTTTGACATATTTATGTCATTTGGCAGAATATTGCTAAAAGGGTAAACTAATATTTATATATTAATTATTAATGTGTGAATTTGTACCATGGATTTCATATTAAAAAATGCGAATGTAGCTCACCTTGACCAACCAATCCGGCAATCCGATATTGCGATTAAGGGTGACCGCATCGTCGCAGTGGAACCTAATATAAATACTGAATCAGGCCATATCATCGACTGTAACAAAAAGTTGGTAAGTGGCTCTTTAATTGATGCACATGTCCATCTTGACTATGTTTTAGTTGCTGGCCTTGAGCGCGATAATGAATCCGGAACGTTGCATGAAGGGATTGAAATTTGGAGTGACTTTAGAAATAAACGTTCGGTTAAAACCATAAAGGAAAGAGCTCGACGGGCGATCGAATGGGAAATTGCCCAAGGCACAGGGTTTATTAGAACACATGCGGATGTATGTGATGACGACCAGTTGTCAATGAAAGCACTGATAGAGCTCCGAGATGAATTACGGGATCGAATAGATATACAAATTGTTGCCTTCCCTCAAAGTGGCCTTCATACGTACTCGGGTGGAGTAGATCATATGAAAGTAGCTCTTGATATGGGAGCTGATGTAGTAGGAGGAATCCCTCACAACGAGGTAACGAGAGAGGCAGGGGTTTCTAGTGTACTATTCATGTTTGATGAAGCGGAAAAAAGAGGATTAATGATAGATGCTCATTGTGATGAGGTGGATGATAGTCACTCTCGCTTTGTGGAAGTTATGGCTGATCAAACTCTAAAAAGGGGAATGAGCAACCTGGTTACTGCTAGTCACTGTGTTGCACTTCACTCTTATAATAATTCGTATGCATACCGTATAATGGGCTGGATAAAACGTTCCGGTTTGAACGTAACTGCTAACCCTTTTGATAATACTATTTTACAGGCTAGAGAAGATACATATCCAAAAAGGCGTGGTATGACGCGAGTAAAAGAACTTCTATCTATAGGAGTTAATGTTGGAATGGGTCATGATTCTATTATGGATCCTTGGTATCCTCTCGGTCGAGGCGATATGCTGGAGGCAGCATCTCTTACACTTCACATCTGCCAGATGTCTGGTAATAAGGAGATAAATGATTGTTTTGACATGATCACATGGAGGAACGCCCACAATCTGGGTATAAAGGATTATGGCATTACTCCTGGAGCTCAGGCCGATTTAGTTATTTTTGATGCTCCCACAAAAGCTGACGTACTAAGACTGAACCCGGCAAGAACTCACGTGTTCAAAAGAGGTAAAATTATAGCCAAAACAAAGCCATCCGAAAGTTATGTTATGGATTCAGCAGTTAACTTTATCAAAGATTGAATGTTTAAAGTCATAAGGGTGCTATACTGTGCTAATTTCTTTTTGTATCGCAATCCACGCTTCTGTCCCACCTTCGATTCCGACGGGTACTACACGCCAATGCATTAAGGCCGGCGTCCCGTCTTTTTTATAATTAATCGCTGGTCAAACACTATTAAGCACAATCGGAACGAGATATACTCTGACCATCAGTAACCATGCTAACACTCTCCTGATTACCACCATTGAAAGGGCTATTCTCTGTATTTCGTGCTCGCCTGAAAGCCTCTGCCGTAAAGAAAATACCTACCAGAAGAATCATATGTACACTAATGCTGGCACCAAAAGCTAATACGGATCCAACCCATAATGAAAACACGACGGACCACATCCAAGATAACAACACCATTATCTGAAACCTTACCGATTTAGGTAATTTTCTGAGCGGGTTTAAGCTGGAATTCATAACAATACTGTAAAGGTTCATGATTATATCCTATATCTGATTATAAGATGGATACGGGAACACTACAGATTTGGATCAGTAAATATTTTACTTGCTACCACACTCTAACTTTTGTCTTCAGCACTCATGCGAGAGGAAAAATTCCAAGAATGACACCGAATTGGAGCTAAACGTATTCCCACTTCATCCGCAGATCTAGAAATGAGCCAAGATGCCAGTTTTGCATTCCTTTCTTTGAGGTACCTATCGATAAGCATCACTAATATCTCTGTTCCACGGTTATGATCAAGAGATACATCAGCTTGTCCACGAAGACCCAAATAAGGTGGTTTGTCTGGCGCAACCTCGAAGCCACACCTGTTATTGTTTTCTAATATAGGAATAATTTTAGCATTTCTAGAAGAGGCACACCAAATAGCATTTTCAAAAGGAATAAACCATAGGGAAACTACAATCGGATACCCGCTTTCCGGAATAATTGCTAATCGAAGCGGTATAATGGTATCCACCAAGTAATTGAAACTCTCCTTAGAATCCCAAACACCTTTGCAATTACTTTCCTGTATCCAAACCATAATTTAAAAACACTCCCAAATTAAAAAAAATGGTATGTCCATACCCTAAATCTAGTTATTCCACTTTAATATATCTATATGTGTATTTAAGTCTCTCGATGTATTATGGGTAGTAAACTATGTGCAAGAAAAAAACTGTCTGGATTACAGGCGCCGGAAAGGGCATAGGAAAAGCTCTAGCAAAACAGTTAGCTCAAGAGGGCTGGACAGTTGCTGCAAGCTCGCGTACTAAACAAGACCTCGAAGATCTTCGCCGAGAATGCCCTCCTGAAAGTCTATATATTTTTCCACTAGATGTTACTGACGAGGTAGCTACTAGAAAAGCGTTTGATAGTATCGAAGAGCAAATAGGCGAGATAAATCTTTCGATATTTAATGCAGGCACTCATATTCCTGTATCGGTTAAAAATTTTTCTACACGTGCAATAAGAGATACTGTGGAAGTAAACCTGATGGGGACTGTTCATGGCTTAGGTCAAGTTATTCCACAATTTATTAAGCGGCAAAGGGGTCACATTGTTGTTGTATCTTCTTTAGCTGGTTATAGAGGCCTCCCTACATCCTCCGGGTATGGCGCAACCAAAGCAGCTCTTATAAATATGTGTGAAGCACTTAAACCAGAATTGGAAAAATTCAATGTAACTCTAACTCTTGTTTGCCCAGGATTTGTAAAGACACCTCTTACAGATAAAAATACTTTTCCAATGCCTTTTATAATTTCTGCTGAGTTAGCTGCAAGCATAATTATAAAAAAATTAAACAAGCGCTCCTTTGAGATTGCATTTCCGGTTACTCTTACGTGTGCAATGAAAATTGTTCGTGTTGTACCAAATTGGTTGTTGTTTTTTTTGACACGCAATCTAATTAATAAATCTTAATTTTAATCAACTAAACGCCATTATCCGTTACAAGATTATTAGTTACTTTATTATACGCAGCGACTAAAGAAGCAACTTCAACTGAAAATTTCCTTATACTAACTATATTCAACATTATTCCCGATGGTTGTAAAAACATTCGGTCATCGAATTTAGCTCTAAACATTCTATTTCGATAAGGAAGCAACATCTCATAACTCCATCGAATAGAGTTGCGTCTACAGACACCCTTTGCTGTCCCGATTATATCATCCGCATTACCTTCATAGGTATCTGATGTAATCTTTTTTATTTTCCATATCCTTCTCTGATCTTCGCCACCCTCCAATTTCATAATTTCATTAAGAACCAGCCTTTCAGCATTTCCCTCACATTTAATATTAGCATAAAATTGTTTTGGACTTGAACGGAATCTCTGTCGGAGTACTCCCGTAACGTTTATTTCGCCCTGAAAGAATTGTTCTACACAAAATGGAGGCACCGAAATATTCTCCCCATTAAATGCAGTACGATTATCTAATATCATTTATTTTTTATCTCTCTTCCACTTAACTAATAAAATCTCATAATTATATTATTTGTTTGTGAAAATTTTAATAATACGGTTTCTACTAATATTAAACACTTACAATTTATGAATTAATTCTATGTTAATTGTTTTTTATTTTTTTTATAATATAACTCTACTATTTTTGTTTCTCCTTTATAGTGTATTGACCTACATTTATATTATTACATTCAAACCCTGCTTCACAGTAGGATAAGTAATAATTCCACATTCTGTAGAATCTTTCATCAAAGCCAAGATTTTTAATAGAAATCCAATTATCTTGAAAAGATCTACGCCAAATATTCAGTGTCTTAGCATATGATTTTCCAAAATAATATGAGTCTATTATATTAAGATTTGAAGATAAAAGAACATTTTTAACTTCTTCAAATGATGGTAATACGCCACCATGAAATATGTATCTCTGTATAAAGTCTGGATTTTTCCTATAATAACATAAATTGGTTTTGTCTATTGTTATTATTTGGAGGCAAATCTTACCATTCATTTTAATATTTTTCTGGAGCATGTTACAATACGTATGCCAGTTTTTAACTCCAACTGCTTCGAACATTTCCGATGATACGATTTTATCGAATGTTTCCCTACAATCTCGGTAATCTTGAATTCGTATATCTATCCTCCTGCTTAAACCAGATCTAGAAATTAAATCTTTAGCAAAAGCTGCCTGTTCTGCAGATAGTGTTATACCAACGACCTGACATCCATACTCTTTAGCTGCAAAGACAGCAAATCCACCCCAGCCGCAACCAATGTCTAAAACACGATCGTCCGGTTGAAGGTCTAATTGGTTTGCAATTCTAATATATTTATTCAATTGAGCCTCTGAGATTGTCTCCTTATTATTTAGAAAAATAGCCGAAGAGTACGTCATGCTTTCATCAAGCCACAGGCTGTAAAACTTGTTCCCAAGGTCATAATGTCTGGATATGTTGCGACGGCTTCCTCTCAGTGTATTTGCATGCATTGCATGAAAACCTCTAGACAAAAGAAATTTAATCCAAGGCTTGGAAAGTATGCCCATAAATATATGCTTATTAAGCACGCCTAATTTAAGCAACTCTGCGAGGTTGTCAGAGACCCAGTCGCCCGCCATATACCCTTCCGCTATACCTATATCTCCTCCTAGCACTATCCTCCTGAGACACCTGTAATTTATAATTTCTAGATGCGCACGCGGACCTATTTGTTTGCCGATAAATGTCTCTTGAGAACCATCTGGAAAGTATACCGATATAGATCCAGTTTTAATTCTCTCTAAAACTTTGCAAAAAATGGGCTTAGGAAAGTTTAATGTTTGGCTCTCCATTAATTTTGATATGTTCATAGCGCCTTGTATGTGCCGGGGGGTGTGGAAATAATTTGTCTCTAAACCCTATCAATTATGACAACCTGTCTCACTGATAGGGATGATGTTTATAAACTCTTAACCTCTTAATCCATAATCTAATTGCCTCCCAGTGGATAGCGGAGATAATTTTTAATGTTAAGAACGGGAATATTATTAAACATCTTACTAACGATAATGTAGTTAAAGGTAGTTTTTTCCCTATAAAATAAGTTGATAACATTAAATCTTGATCAATCTTGTAATTTACATTTATTTTCAACCTTGTATCCGGGGGACTTATTTGAAATTCATAATAGCCATTCATATCGTTGAAAGGGGATACGTATAATTCTTTCTGGCATTTCTGATATATCTTAGCCGAACAATATTCTTTAACTGGCAAAACATAAGTGTGTCTTTCAAAGTATGTATTGCAAACTTCGTATAAAATTGCTGAAAGAGAGTCGTCCTTTCTAAAACAATAATAAACGCTTAAGGGTGTGAAACCAAACCCCATTATTCTTCCGTGGCATAACAGTTTTATGGGGCCTCCATCTGGCCTAATATTCGCTTCAACAAGTTTTGACTCTACCCAAGGTCTTAAGTGGTCACCCGTTAGCGGTCCATGATCTTTGTCAAAAAATGACATTGCCGCCCACTTATTATAACCAAAGAACATGAGTTTCTTTCCAAGAAAATTTAGCTCGTCAATATCTAGAAATAAATAAAAAACCTTATAGGTGAAACGATGACTTCTGGGCAAAAACCTTTCATGACCAACTGTTCCAAAATAAATATATGATTTAATATTCATTCAGCAGCCAATTCAGAAACCATGGGATGCCTGTTACTCGTAAAATCATCTTGCTCCTCCCAAGGCGGAAACAGTTGGCCTAACAATCTCGCGACGGATAATCCTGACTGCAAAGCGTCTTCATGAAACCCGTAACCCAAGTAGCTGCCACAATACCAAGTGTTTTTGTGCCCCTGAATTTCACTAACACATGGCTGGGTCTTCAAGGCCGCAGCATCTAATATAGGGTGATCATAGTTATATTCTCCAAGAATACGAGAAGGGTCTATATGGCTAGTTGGGTTTAAAGTAATAAATACCTGATTATTAGTAGCGAGGCGTTGCAACCTGTTCATCCAATAGGTTACACAAAACTTGTCAGCATTATTCATTCCATAGGGCCCTATAAAGTTCCAGCTAGACCACGCACGACTTTGCCGTGGCATTAACCTCGAATCTGTATGCAGCACTACAAGATTTTTACTATAACGCCATGGTAAAAACACTTTTCGCTCCCAATCATCGGCATCACTTAATAGACCCAAAGTTGTATCTGCATGTGTTGCAAAAATTACATGGGTAAAAGTTTCAATATTGCCAGTCTGGTCAGAAATAAATATTTTCTGTTTATCACGCTTTACACCTAACACTTCGCTGAATCTAACATGCTTTGAAAAGGATTTAGTTAGCTGCTTTATATAGTTGCAACTTCCACCTTTTACAGTTCGCCATTGTGGCCTGTTTCGAACACTCAGGAGACCATGGTTTAAAAAAAACCTGATAAACACCTGCGCTGGACAATTGGTAATCGTAGAAATTGAAGATGACCAAATCGCTGCTCCCATTGGAAGTATATGCTTATAGATAAACTCGTTTCTATAATTCATATTATGCAAATAATCACCTATCGAAAAATTATCTGTATTGCCATTGGCTAGATCTATTGGTGCTTCACGATAAAACCTTAGAATATCCGAAATCATATTCCAGTATTTTGGACGGAAGAAATTTGATCTTTGTGCGAAAAGGCTGTTTAGGCTGTGCCCGCCATACTCGAAATTATTTTTTCGATCAGAAAAACCAAAGGACATATCACTTTCTATAGTCTCAACACTTAAATAATCAAATAACTTCGTTAATTTTGGATAATTTAATTCGTTGTATACTATAAAGCCGGTATCGACTGGAATACTTTCTTTTTTATCAAAAACTGAAACAGTATTACTGTGCCCCCCAACATAGGTGTTTTTCTCGTAAATTGTGATGGGGTACTTTTGATGCAAAACCCACGCAGCCGATAGCCCGGCTATCCCTGCTCCTACAATTGCTATTTTAGCCTTAAAACTATCATTCAACTCAGTATTGTGGGGAAACATGGCCCTACCAATATATATTGTGGTCATCCGGCACTTAGCTTACGGATCAAGTCCTTGAATGGATCATCCTAAATCCTATATTAAGCAATAACTGATCCAATAGAAATTTGTTTCGTACAACAGTCATGGATCAAGTTTCGATAGAATTACCGGCCACTACTCAATACTCCTCGCTAGATTTACAATATAACGAGATTTACAGATATGCCTTTGGTCAGAAAAAACCTTGCGTTCGGGAACTATATGGCGAAAAAAAATCAAGAACAAAATTAAAAATAGGTGCACGAGTGAACGTAGCAACTAATTCCGACAGAAACGCGACTAAAATAAAAATGACAAACCTTTTGTCTTTGGTAGGCAAAAGCCACGATATTAACGCATTTCAAAGTATTTTTTCCCATTTTGCTCCCCGTGTAAAAGCATTTGTCATGCGTGGCAATACAGATGTCCAGATGGCTGAAGATATTGTCCAAGAGACTATGACTAATGTATGGTTGAAAGCAGTACAGTTCGACCCAAGTAAAGCCGCAGCATCAACCTGGATATTTACAATTGCAAGAAATGCGAAAATTGACCGATTGCGGAAAACTAAACGTCCTGAGCCAGTGGACGAAGACCTTACATTGATACCAGACCTTACCCCACCAGCCGACCAAATCGTCAGTATGGATGAAAGTGCAAACCGACTCCGAAATTTCTTAAATGGCCTGCCAGAGGAACAAAAAGAAGTATTGCGTCTAGCATTTTTTGAAGAGAAAACACACAATGAAATTTCGGAAACATTAAAACTACCTCTCGGCACAGTAAAATCGAGGATACGGTTAGCTATTAATCGTTTGCGTTCTGAACTCGGAGATATGGAATGAATATTACTCAACATCCAGGAGAAGAATTTTTACTGGATTACACTACAGGGTCATTAACAGAGGGCTGGAGCTTAGCAATAGCAACGCATTTAACTTTTTGTTCAAAATGCCGAAAGGATATTGCTGATATAGAAGCGCTCGGTGGAACTATGTTAGAAACTATTAAGGCAACCCATATCGAGGTTAATACAGCTGAAAAAATTATCGAAAAAGCTAGGCAATTAAAGACTGGTAGAAATTTAATGCCGGAAAAAACCGGCAATGGTAGCAACCCTCACAAACTTCCCATGTTGTTATTACCATATCTCGATAGTAGCAAGAACGAAGTTCCTTGGAAGCGCTTAGGGTTTGGCGTAAATCAATTCCTACTGAGAACTTCAGACGAGACCACAACTGCTCGATTACTTAAAATTCCAGGAGGCCGGTCAGTGTTAGAACATTCACATAATGGTTCAGAATTAACAGTTGTGCTATCTGGAAAGTTCTCTGACGAAACTGGTACTTATGGTAAAGGTGATTTCCAACAAGCGGATGAACAATTAACTCATAAGCCACAGACCATCGGAGAAGATCCATGCGTCTGCCTGTTGGTTACAAATTCCCCTCTAAGATTCACGGGCACAATGGGAAGGCTGATCCAACCGCTGCTAGGAATTTGAAGGATCACAGGTTAGTTGTTACTAACTCTCGCCACCAAATCACATAAACTTTCTTAACATTTATTATTTGTGTTCTGCAATCATTGAAATCATTCACTTTTAAAGTCGACGCTTAACCTTTATGGAGAGCATGCAAGAACTCACGCTTTTTCTCTAAATCAATCCTATAACTACCCAACAAACAAGTTGTTGACATAGTTACTCCAGATTTGTGCACTCCTCGCATTGTCATGCATTGGTGCGCTGCCTCTATAATCACGCCAACCCCTTCAGGATTTAATACTGAGTTGATAGTGTTTGCAATTTCTTGAGTGCATCGCTCCTGTATTTGCAACCGCTTGGAAAAAGCGTCTACAACCCGCGCTAATTTGCTAATACCCACAACTTTTCTTTTAGGAGTATATCCTACATGCACCTTACCTATAATAGGCAACATGTGATGCTCGCAAAAACTTTCAAACGCTATGTCTTTAAGTAAAATCATCTCACAATATCCAGATGTTTCTTCAAACATCCGCTTCAGGAGCTCCTCAGGGTTAGCCGAATAACCTGAAAACAATTCCGAATAGGACTTAACCACTCGTTTCGGCGTATCTGATAACCCTTCGCGACCCGGATCATCACCAGCCCACTGAATAAGACACCTCACTGCCTCCTCAGCTTCCTCTCTAGACGGTTTATTTCTTGATACAAAAGATGACTTTATAATTTTATTCGGCGAAGTACCATTAGCCACAGACATTAGATCCATCAGGATATCTCCCTGAAATAATTCAGAAAAGGTTTTTATTAGAACGCTTGCTAAACTAGGCGTACGTTTTAGCAAGGCATCTGGATCACAATTGATTATCTGTGAATGCACCAACTGTGAATATTTGTGCAGAATGAAAAAAGATTGATTGAATGAAGGTTTATGCAAACCTTTAACTTTAGCTACAAGATTCATAGTCTCAACCTATCAGGAGCTAACAGACATAATAGGCCACCTCAACATTTCAGTTGTTATTTGAATACACAGCATTGTACACAATATTAAACTATTTTAAGTGACGTAGATCAGTTCTTGGCATGCCCTCTCTACCAATTTATTTTTAATTTGTCTGAATTGTTACAAATACAGGAGTACGTAAATATGATTACAAACGGTTACGGAGATACTTCCAAGGTAGATCTACTTAATAAAGACGAATTAGAGCAGAGCGTCGTAATTACAGACCCTTCATTACCAGACAATCCTATGATCTTTATAACCAGTGAATTTGAAAAACAAACTGGATATAGCCCCGATGAGACTCTAGGACTGAATTGTCGCTTTTTACAAGGCTCCGATACCAACCCTGATACAGTCGAAAAAATTCGTATGGCTATCAAACAAGAGGATGCCTTAGAGATAGACATACTAAATTACAAAAAAGATGGTTCGAAATTCTGGAATCGTCTAAGAATTAGACCCTGGTTCGGAGATGATGGAAAGGTAATGTTTTACATTGGCGCACAAAACCCAATTACGGATCCCAATGCCAGTTAAATGTACTGCTATGTTATAACAAAAATAGAATTATTTATGTTTCACTAAGGCATAGGTCAATAGCTCTGATAATACGCGAAGATTGCGGCGCACATAAAGAAGAGAATGAGCCAACTAACTCTCCAGTTGAGTCAACAATGTATTTATGGAAGTTCCACCGTGGTTTCCTAAAGAAATTCACCTGTGAATCTGCCCATGTATAGAATGGATGGGCACCTGCTCCTTTTACTCTTACTTTTGAAGTTAACAGAAAGTCTACACCATAATTTGTCTCACAAAATGTTTTAATTTCTGACAAATTTCCAGATTCTTGATTACCAAAATCATTGGATGGGACTCCAATTAACATAAAATTTCGGTTCTTATATTGATCCCATAGTTTTTGCAAACCAATATATTGATGCGTAAGGCCACACTGAGAAGCTGTATTAACAACCATAATCACTGAACCCTGAAAATCCGAAAGAGGCACCGCCCTTCCGTCTATGGAGTCAAATCCAAAATTATATGCGTTTTGTCTTGTCATGGTGTCATGTGCTCGATATTTCTATAACAGGCCCTAATAGTCTTTAGATTACCTATACGCTATGATCTATCGTACGAAAGATATACTATCTTAGATTATGAACCTAAAAGAAGTTCAAACTTTCTAACTGATGAAATTTAACTTTATTAGCAATAGTGCTTCAAAATCACCGTATAGCTATGTGTCTATCAACCTCTAACGGTAAGCTATATAGCCTCAATTTCGTCAATAGGGGATGGTACCTTTCAATAATATACGCATCATTTCGCGGGGCATCTCCCCAAAATCATAGTTTACCCTATGCATGGTACACCTATTATCCCAAATAACTATATCCCCTACCGCCCAGTGATGGTGGTACACGAAATCCGATATGGTTGAAGCTTTTATTAAATTATCCAGTAACTTATCTCCGTCGGAGAGAGAAAGCCCCACTATATGATCAATACGGTTAGGATTAAGATATAATGCCTGACGACCTGTATCAGGATGAGTTCGAACCAGAGGGTGCGTAACCTCCGGCGTCTCGGCTTCCTCTTCTTTGGAACGCTTTGGAACGGCCGAAACATTTCTACGAGACTGATATTTATGGACTGCTTTTAGATTACGAATATTATTACTGTCTGATATATCTAGTGACTCCCACGCTGCTCTCATATCTGCGAATAGAGTGTCTCCTTTACCAAACCCAGGCACACTGTTAGCATGTAGGAGAGTTATGGAACTTGGTACGGAAAAATACGAATCATCGGTATGCCAGTAACGACCGAGTATAGATCTACCTCCGTCACCTAAAACGTCACGATGGTGACTAGAAATAATTGAAACCTGCGGGATATTCTCAAGACGGTGAGCCCTCAATAGCTGCGACTGAGGTTCTCCGAGTTTTGTAGCAATTCGAAGAAATTCATCAGGCGTTACAGGTTTGCCCCGCAAACACATCACTCCCGCTTCAAGAAAGGTATCAACTAGCCCCGTCTCACCATCGCTCGATAGCAACTCCTCGCGTCGTTCACCTTCGATAATTTCACCAAAACAATTCAAGCACCCACCTCAAACTAGTGAAAGAAAAGTTTTTTAAAAATACTAATTAATAGGTTTAGTGTCACCTAATAACTGAGACTCCCTATTTCTCAATAATTATGGCAGACTTTATATATGAAAATTTTAATATTTATTATAAGTCTAACTAGTTGTGTTTATTGTCTTAATACCAAGGCTATATCATCTGATGATTTTTCGTCCTTAATTGAGTTATCTATTGAGCGTGTTTACAACGATTCTGGCACACCAACCGTACTTGCCACTGTTACGAATAAAGCAAAATATAAAATGAGTCTTATAATAGTAGAGTGCGCATTCTTTTTGGAAGGTAAAACTACAACTCGAGGATTAGGCGGCACTCAAAATGTGGCAGTAAATGGATGGGGGACGTTAAAAGCAATCTCCACTGATCAGTTTCGGTTCGATAGCGCAAAATGTCGCGTCAGCAATGCTATTAGGGCACTCAAATTACCTAACGGACAAAGAATGGAACTACATCCTCGAACTCCTGAAAAGCATTAAACCCGCTTCCAATTAACTACAAAAATAACATTTTTGTAATGTAATTTTTCAATACCCCTTTGGCGGAGCCTGAATGTCTTCGTCGCACTCAGTAGCTGTGGCCAACGCAAGACATACTGCATCTGCCATCATATCAAGACTCATGGATGGATACTCATGCTCTGGATATGAAGCACCTGCCACATACTCAGGCGTATAGGGCACATGAATAAATCCAGCACGACACTTCATATTGTTTTTAACAATTAAATGAAGAGCACTGTACATAATCTGGTTGCAAAGGTAGGTAGATGCAGAATTTGATACTTTGGCTGGTATTGAGTGGGAGGTAAGGGTTTTGACAATTGCTTTAACTGGCAGGGTCGCTTTATACGCATAAGGCCCTTCAGAAAATATGGGCTCGTCAAATGGTTGAGAACCAACATTGTCGGCAACCGGAAAATCTCGAACGTTGGCTGCTGTACGTTCAATACCAATAACAGATAGCCCGGGATATAATCCTAAACTAACCCATACTTCAGGCATATACTCCTTTAAAGCATTATCTACTATCGCTGATATCTGGCCGTCTTCAATAGGGACTGGGATAGTAAACAATTCAATATTTGGTAAATTTCTCTCCTTCGCACGGTCTAAAAGATCAAGAGTTGGATTACTGTTAGCATGAGCCCATGGTTCATATCCTGTTAAAACAACTCGTTTTGAAGTCATCTCTAGCTCCCCTTGGTTCGCATTCTTAATAAGTACTTGGAAATCAATATAGTGCCTATAGCAGATATTATAATTACAAATAAAACTATCTTAGTGATTAAACCATACCAGTCAGTGTAAAAAACAAGCTACTTTATGGCCAGCTTCGGATTCCTTAAGAGGTGGCTCTTGCTCTTCACATATCGACATTTTAAAGGGACAACGTGTATGGAAACGGCACCCTCTCGGGGGGTTTATAGGGCTTGGCACATCTCCTTTAATACCATCTAATGAATCCGCTCGGGCACCCTCAGGGTTTGCCTCGGGTATGGCCTTAATAAGAGCTTGAGAGTACGGATGAAGAGGGTTTTTATAAAGTTGTTCACTTTCAGCAATTTCAACAATTTTTCCAAGGTAAAGTACAGCTGTACGGTTACAAAAGCGTTTAACAACAGACAAATCATGGGAAATAAATACATATGTCAGCTGAAATTTTTCCTGTAAATCAATTAAAAGTCTGAGGATCTGCGCGCGGATCGACACATCGAGAGCTGAAACCGGTTCATCTAAAATAAGAAGCTTGGGTCGTAAGATTAGTGCTCTCGCTATGGCAACACGCTGATTTTGTCCACCTGAGAACTCATGCGGAAGTCGATCGTAATAATCTTTCCTTAATCCAACAATTTCCATATACGCTCTGGCACGATCAAACCGTTCAACTTTATCTGCAAGTTTATGAAATCTTAAGGGCTCTCCAATCGATGTGCCTACAGACATCCTAGGGTTAAGTGATGAAAGAGGGTCTTGAAAAACTATTTGCATCTCTTGCCGAAGCCTACCGAGTTCCTTCTTTGAACATGATAAGACGTCAGTGCCATCGAGATTAACCGACCCTGCAGTGGGCTCGATCAATCGAAGGATTAGCCTCGCAGTAGTAGACTTGCCGCACCCAGACTCGCCTACCAGGCCTAATGTCTCACCACGCATGGCTTCAAAATCTACACCGTCAACTGCGCGCAATAGTGGGGCTGGCTCAAATAATCCTTTTGGTTGTAGCTTAAAATGTTTAACGAGACCGCTAACCGTGAGAATATTACTGCTCATTTTCCTACCTCAAGCAAAACATCCGCATTTTTTTCTACGACATGGCACGCCACGATTGACCCTGTATCTGTTTGCATTGGTACCGGATCACGATTATGACAAATATCAATTGCCTTTGAACACCGGTCGCGAAAGGCACATCCGGGGGGTGGATCAATTGGCACTGGTGGCAAACCTGGTATAGACCGTAAATCAGAGTCTTTATTATCCTCCAGTCTGATTATAGAATCCAATAGACCTATAGTGTATGGGTGGCGGGGACTACGAAATATTGTGTGCACATCCCCATACTCGACCATTCTTCCAGAGTACATCACCAACACATCATCTGCCATTGCTGAAACAACACCAAGATCATGGGTGATCAATATCATAGCACTACCTAACTGCTGCTGCAGATCAGCTAAAAGATGTAATATTTGTGCCTGAATTGTAACATCAAGAGCTGTAGTTGGCTCATCAGCTATTAATACATCCGGTTCACACGCAATTGCTATTGCTATGATTACTCTTTGCCTCATACCTCCCGAAAATTGGTGAGGGTATTCTTTTAGTCTATCTTCAGGTTCAGGTATTCCAACCATATGAATTAACTCTATCGCTCGCTTTTTTGCCGACTCTTTATTAATCCCTTGGTGAACCATAAGTGTCTCTACAACTTGCTCTCCAATCGTAAAAACTGGATTAAGGGCAGTCATAGGATCTTGGAATATCATACCGATTCGATTTCCACGGAGTTTTTCCATCTCCTTCTCTTCCAACTTAAGCAGATTTTGATCTCGATATAATATTTCTCCCTCGACAACACGACCAGGAGGTTCAACTAAACGCATAATGGACTGTGCTGTCACACTTTTACCTGAACCAGACTCGCCTACTATGCATAACACTCTTTTAGACTGGAGTTCAAAAGATATGCCATCTACCGCCTTTAAAGTTCCTGTCCTGAGCCTAAAATAGGTTCGTAAATCTCGAACTTTTAATATTGAATTGTTGGTCATAATATTATTTCTCAACGAACTCTTGCGCGAGGATCCAACGCATCTCGAAGTCCGTCACCAATAAATGAAAAGGCAAGGGATACAATAACAATAATAAACCCAGGGAATGCGGTTGCATGCGGTGCTTTCTTTAGAACTGCCCTTCCGTCTGATACCATTGTACCCCAATCAGCGTCAGGAGGCTGAATACCAAGACCCAGAAACGATAAGCCAGATCCTACAACCATCATTAAACCAATTAGGGTTGTAGAGTATACTATCACCGGTGCCAACATGTTGGGCAAAACATATCGCGCCAGAATTGTACTAGTGGCCGCACCGCCTGCCCGCGCCGCTTCTATGTAAGGTTCCTGTTTTACTGAAACCGTCGTTGTTCTAACTAATCTAGAAATGTACGGTATAAGTGCAATAGTTATAGCAAATATCAGTGTTCCCATCCCTGGATCTAGGATCCCAGCAATAACAATAGCTAGAAGCACTAAGGGAAATGCAAAAAATACATCTAAAACTCGCATAATTATCTGATCCAACCATCCACCAGCGTAGCCTGCTAACAACCCCAACAAAACAGCTATAGCAGTGGCAGCTGCGGTAGGCACCACTCCGACCAAGAGCGCAACTCGGCCTCCCCACAATAATCGAGATAGGATGTCGCGACCATCCATGTCACCACCTAAAATAAGGCCATCTGTTCCAGGAAACCCGCCTCTAGTCCCGACAGCGTCGTTAGGGTCATGAGGACTTATGTAAGGGGCTAAAATTGTTACTAATACAATGATCCCCATGAAGATTAATGCGCCAACAGCAGCCTTGTCTTTCGCGTAAGCATGCCAAGCAAAACGTAATGTTCTAAACATCATACGTATTTTTTCGTGCCTCAGCTCAGACGCGGAACGTTTGCGTTTAGAGTCACTTGTTATTAAATCTGTCTGCCTTGTCACCGTGTTCCACCAGACTCAGAGATACGGATCTTTGGATCCGTGTAGGCGTTAAATACATCTACCGCTAAGTTAACTAAAACGAAGGTTACTGCTACGATTAGCGCGGCACCCTGTATAGTTGGAATATCACGCGCCTGTATTGCCTGCCAAAGTTGGTATCCTATACCTGGCCATGCAAAAATTACTTCAACGAATAGAACACCACCAAGCAAATATCCGAGTTGCAATCCACAAATAGTCGCAATTGGTGGTAACGCATTTCGTAGAGCATGCTTGCGAAGAATTACACCTCTTCTAATCCCTTTAGCACGAGCAACCTTGATATAGTTTTGACTTAAAATTTCTAGCATTGTTGCCCGGACAGTACGCGCAATAATTGCAGCTGGAGCAGCCCCAGCTGCAATTGTAGGTAATATGAGATGCAAAATAACATCAACAGGCCCACCCCCATCAATAATTTTTGTCATTCCCGTTGCAGGTAGAAGTCTCCAAGTCAAAGAAAACAAAAGTACAAGTAGTAGCCCGAACCAATATGGTGGAATACTGCCAAACATAAGCGTTCCAGCTATAGAAAGTCTATCAAACATTCCGTATGGTCGAGATGCAGAAAAAATACCTACAAATAGTCCAATCGCATACGCCATTGCCGCACTTGTAAGTGCTAAAATAGCTGAATTTCCAAATTTTGGAAATATCAGTTCAGATACCATTCTCCTATTGGCAATGGACTTTCCAAATTCACCCTGAACAATATTTCCCAGCCATTTTCCATACTGGACAGGAAGAGGCTGATTGAGACCTAATGATTCTCTCAGCGTTTCTCTTACTTCTTCCGTAGCATACGGGCCAGTAAGTGTCGTCGTAACGTCCCCCGGCGCTAGATGTGCCAGTATAAAGACAAAAAACGACACACCGAATAATATCGGAATAATTGTCAAAAGACGCCCGACAATGAAACGTGTCATAGTCCCAAACCAACCTATTTTCTAGAGCCGATGTAAAGGGTTATTAAACCCAAGAGACAAGCGCTCAGCCAAAGAATAGAGCCGCCGGGCATTACCCCGGCGGCCTAACTATTTTCTGTTAGCGTCAGATCAATTACTCCACATAAGGAAGTGTGAAGTCGTACCAATTTTCCTGACCATTTACAAAACCCTTAACGTTAGGTGCTAACAGTATGGGGTTATGATAACTAAAAACTGGAAGAAAAGATACGTCCTCTTCCATAATAATGCGGTTCGCTTCTCGATAAAGATCTGTCGCCTTTTTTTGGTCTAGCGATCTTATTGCTTCAGCGTAAAGCGCATCCACTTTTTCATTACAATACCAACCGCCATTAATTCCGTTCGGCGGATGATGATCACAGCGCGTGGCATGAGCTGTCCAATAAGGTACTGACCAGCCCCAACCCATGCTATTCATAGCTACATCCTCAGGCATTCCCTGAAGCCACTTTCCAAGATAGGTCATCCATTCAAGCTTGTTCAGTTTCAGGTCTATTCCTACTTTCTTTAAATCTCGTTGCATCCACTTTTCCCAAGCTTCATTCCAACCGTAATCAAATATATCGAAAGTAAGTTCCAGACCGTCAGCATACCCAGCTTCAGCTAAAAGCTTTTTAGCCCCTTCTGGATCATATGGGTATGGTTTATAATTTGGATCATATGCGAAGGTTCCTGCACTGAGCATGCCGTGTTCGCCATGCCCCGTTCCCCGAAGGATTTCTTTGGCAAGAGCCTCTCTATTAATTGCCATATTAATAGCTTTTCTGACCCGCACGTCCTGAAGATCTTTATGCTTCATATTGAACTGTGCATACCATACTGACGGGACATTCGGCTGCAACAAAAGCTGGAATCCCTCATCGACTAGATTTTCGATCTCATCCCACGTCGGTTCGGTAACCATGTTAACCTCACCTGCCCGTAGGGCTGAAATCCGGGTGGCTGGATCAGTAATCTGCCGATAAATCATCCTATCAAGGTTTGCCAGCTTACCGTAATAATCATCATTCCGCTCCAACACGACCATCACGTCGATCTCGCGACTAACAAATTTAAACGGCCCTGTGCCTACAGGATGGATAGCTATATCCTCGGGCCCATATTTCTCATAAGCAGCCGGGCTGATCATTTCTGGCTGACCACATGAGGACTGACCTGTCTGCAACCATTCGTAATTTGGTTCCGTAAGAATTATTTCATATGTGTAGTCATCGATTACTCTGTGAGAAGCTACCCAACGCCCATAGAAGCTTAAATAGGCTGCAGCAACTTCGCTATATTGTGGCGCATCGGGGGTCAGAAAACGATCATAGTTCCACTTTGCTACATTTGCGTCAAATGGGGTGCCGTCATGAAATTTAACACCCTTTCTTATATTGAAAGTGTAAACCAAACCGTCGTCTGAAATTGTCCAGGACTCCGCTAGTGCTGGCTTCAAAGTAGCCCACGGCGCTTCTGGCTTTCCTAGTTCCAGTTCAACCAGTCCATCGAAAATCATATGCGTCGCATTTTTCGTGAGCCAACCACACGACTGCGGTGGATCCATTAAACTCATAGCCGCAGGTATTGACCATACCAACGTGCCACCTGCATTAGCAGGCTTCATAGCATAACTACCAAGCACGATGGAAATCCCCGCGACGGCAGCAATACCGAAACTCACCTTTCTCAAACAAAAACCGAGCATACGCTCTCTCCCTAAATTGATAATATCTGTTGTTTTTTTGCAAATAGACCGCCTAGGAACAGGGTCAATCTACATAAGTCTATAGTACAATTATCGACGCCATAATGTCAAAAAGAATGATTTTTCCAATTAGTCATAAACCCTCTCTCACTGAACGTTTTACACTGTTGGTCGAGCATTATTCCATGGTCGGGCCGTTTCGTAAGCTGAGGAAACTCTAAATACCGTCACGTCATCAAAGTAACGACCAACAATTTGAATGCCCGTTGGAACTCCGCTAGAGGAAAAACCGCTTGGTACCGACATTACTGGGCATTGGCTCGTCAAATTGAAGGGGTTCGTAAGAAACCAGCCGTAGGTAGCATCGATACGTTGGCCTTCGATTACAAAATTAGGACTAGACTGGTCATGATCAACCGGAACAGATGGAACTGCTGTAGTAGGACATACCAGACAGTCATAATCTTTCATAATTGATGCCAACTTGGTATGCATTTCCCCCCGATGCAGATTTACCCTATAAAGATCCGTCGCACTATGGCGCAATCCACGTTCCAATAAACCTACAACTATGGGATCCATATGAAAACGGTACCTTGGTAAATACTGGCTTGCCACAGTTGCAAATAAACTTTCCCAATGTATTAGCCAGTGGCTAAGATTGTCCCAGTGCCAATCGAGATCAACTTCTGTTACTTCACAGCCTAAGTCCCTAAAAACGTCTAGAGTATTTAGGGTATTTTTACGAACCTCTGGGTCAATTGGAAAATAACCAAGATCCATAGAGAAAGCTATTTTTAAGCCTTTTATGTCTTCAAACGTCGTTGGAATAGTAATTTTTGTGTCTAATGTATATCGATCCTCAATATGTGGGCCAGACATTACATTTTGCATCAAGGCTGCGTCAGCCACACTACGTGTCATAGGCCCATATTTTAATATAGATTCTCCGGGATGGTCGCGATCAAGAGGATTGCGACCAAATGGCGGCTTAAAACCAACAATTCCACATACGGAAGCTGGTATCCTAATTGATCCACCACCATCCGTGCCATCAGCTATAGTTGTCATACCTGCGGCAACCGAAGCACCGGCTCCTCCCGAAGAACCTCCTGGTGCAAAATCTATATTCCAAGGATTACGGGTAATCCCCCAACGGGGACTGTGACACTGACCTGAATATGCAAACTCTGGTGTAGTCGTACGAAAGTGCATTATAGCACCAGCACTCAATAATCTATCTACAGTGGGCGCCGTGTATGTGGGACGAAAATTATCAAATATATACGAGCCGAAAGTAGTAATCTCGTCTTTTACAGGATGAAAATCCTTGATAGCCACTGGAACACCCTCCAAGGCTCTCAAATGCTTTTGATCACTTTTTCCATAGCTCAGTTCAGCCTTTTTTGCCTCCTCGATTGCACGATCAAAAAATCTATAGGTAATGGCATTAAGCGTCGGGTTTATGTCCTCCACTCGCGAAATTAAGGCTTTCATAAGTTCCACGGGCGATAGCGTCCGATCTTTAAATCTGTTAATGACCTCTGTGGCTGTCAAGTAACAAAGGTCTATGTCATAATTTGCCATAAAACTATCCCTATCTCCCGTTAAATTGACTTATAGTAATTGAGTGGCAAAGGGGCTGTTTATTACAAAGCTCACTACGTCTGTCCTAAACACTTCCCCAACCTCCCACTAGGTAGGCGTCTATGAAAGTAGACCGATTTCCATCTTTTGTCCAAAGTACTGGGAAAAAGGTCTCGTCCAACTGCAAGCTGCCTGCACGTCTGTAACGACCATATATAGCACCCACATTTTCTTTGTGAAATTGAGCGTCACTAGAAATACAATGGATTACCAATGAACGTCGTCCCGTCCCTTCAATTTCATCTAAGGATCCGTGCCACGTTCGGCCGTGATGTATTGCACCACCTCCCGCTGATACTTCTACTGGCACTATTTCCGGTACCTTACCCTCACATCTAGCTGCAGCCTGAAGCTCTATTAAAGGATCAGATGGGCCATGGAAGTTTTCTACAGGTGGCGATATTTTCCACCGATGTGAGCCTCGAACATAATTAATTGTTCCCCGATTGCTCGATGAATCATCAAGAGATATCCAACAGCTAGTCATCTCTGCCGGAACTACCCAATTTGTATAGCTTGCGTCTTGGTGGAAACCTATAGATTTTCCATTTGGTGGTTTCCAGAGCACATTATCCTGTGCCAACCGTGCCCCAGACCAGCCGCCTAGTGTTGCGCAGGCAGCAGCTATAGAGGGATTGAGTACTGTTTCTGCAATTAAAAGATCTGACTTCCAACCGTTACATATCTGCCGAGTGTCTGAAGGATGATCTCTATTATAACGCCAATTCCATTCGTCTGGTTGTAATCCAGTCTGAAATTCACCCTTAAATAATGGGTCAAAACGGTTTGCTAATTCACGCGCTTTAACGCCACTGATAATATTCCGTAATATTACGAAACCATCTGCATTAAACCTATTGATTTCAGCATCATGTATAAGATCCACTGGCTCTCCAAAAAACCTGGCTTTGAATTAAGACTTCTATTTACAGAATGCTATATTAGGTTGTGGGACATGCCAATACTTACAAACAAGCTACCCGCATTTAAAAGTATTGGCTCGGCTCACGACAGCTTTAAAATTTTACAGCGTTATTTACTAACTAGTGGCAACTAGGTCTGCTGGCGTAGCTGCCTCTCTGTCTGTGGCACCGGCATGGTGCCAATTCCTTCTTTAACCATATCCTGCCACTCTTTTTTCTGTGGTAAGATTGGTGGAACAGGTATTGTTTTAGGCGCCTTCGTAGCGTCAGCTATAGGTTTTTTCAACGACCGCCCTGTAACTTCACCTCGACGAAAAAAAGCGTTAAATATACCCCAATGCAGCCTATTACGCGAGCCGGTTATAGGAAATCTCCGACCGATTGAACCCAAAGAATAGAATTTTTCATAGGCTCTCATATGGCCCGTTCTAAGTTGTTCCGTACTGAGCGACTGAGGCTGGTATACTATGTGTCCCTGATCATATAAATCCCAATCGTACGATACTATCTGACCAGCCTTCTTCATCTGGTACCATGTTAAGGTTCCTGGGTAGGGGGTAAGAACTGAGTATGCGCACATGTCATAATTTGCATTTATATTAAAGTTCGTTGTCTCGTCAAAAACCGTCTCATCGTCACCGTCAAAACCAAACATAAATAGTCCGAACACCATAATCCCATAACTATGGATTTTTTCTACGAGCGCTTGAAATTGTTCAGGTTGGTTCACATGTTTATGAACGCTTTTAAGAGTATCTCGAGAAATAGATTCAAACCCGATACTAAGCATATAACAGCCACTTTCTGCTGCAAGTTCAAGCATTTCATCCTTCTGAGCTAACTTACTAGTAACCCCGGCCTGCCAACGAATTCCTCTGCCCTTAAGAGCCTTCATTACCTCCTTTGGCCTTGCTTCAGTGCCAAAGAAATCAGCATCATTGAGCGAAATTGTTCTTTGTCCACAATTCTCCACTTCGTGAATTACTTCATCTATTGGTCGATAACGAAACTTCAAACCATTCATTAACGGTTCAGCACAAAACGTGCATCCCGTGTGGCAACCGCGGGAAGTTTGAACGAAAGTACGATTTACGTAACGGTTCTTTTTTACCAAATCATAACGAGGCATTGGCATGTTAACCATCGGATGAAGCTTATCTGATCTATATACTCCTTTAAGTTGACCCTGTTCCATATCTTCAATAACTTTAGGCATAACTAGTTCAGCTTCACCTATGACAACCGCGTCACAATGTTCAAGAGCCTCCTCTGGCATAAAACTCGCGTGCACTCCACCCATTACTACCGGGACACCTCGAGCACGGAAAGCATCGGCAATTTCATACCCTCTTTTCACGTAGCTTGTCATGGCTGAAATTCCAACCATATCGACTTTTAAGTCAAAATCGATGTCTTCAATATTTTCATCTGTCATCACAACTTCATATTTATCTTGCGGAATAACCGCAGCCACCGCTAGCAATCCAGCCAGTGGTGAATATAAGGCGCGACCAAAATACATGGGTCTCGTCGTGAACTGATCGGTCTGAGGATTGATAAGATGAATTATTCTTGTACGCATTTATTACCTCCACTGACCTCATTATATACGATATGCTGCAAGTTTCCAATCACTGAGCACATTTCTGTTTAATTTTGGCGGAGGGAGAGGGATTCGAACCCTCGATACAGCTTTACACCGTATAACGGTTTAGCAAACCGTCGCCTTCAGCCACTCGGCCACCCCTCCTTAACCTCATTGTAAGGCTTCTAATAAGTCTTATTTAAATTTGACTGTGTATAGTGTCAACGCACTCGCTAAATTTGAGTAATAATATTGACTTAAGCCATTGTAATATCTGACCTTATTATACCACCAGTCAACTCTGCAAGCTCTTTAAAACTTGTTTCAAATACGAAATAGGGATGACCTGCTGCAGCAAATATAGTTTTAAACCTATCCAAACCTTCATCTATCAATACCGGCAATTTTTGTACATGAGCGATCGGCGCAACACCTCCAATCGCGAATCCTGTAGCTCTTTTTACTTCTTCAGGATTTGCTTGAATAGCCTTTCCTTCAATTCCCAACGCTATTGGTAAAATATTAGTATTACAGCGGCGATCTCCAGAGATTAAAACCATTACTGGCTCATTCTTGATAGAAAATACTAAAGATTTTACAATACTTCCAAGCTCAACACCTATACTAGTTGCTGCCTCCTCGGCGCTTCGGGCAGTTCGAGCTAACTCAATTATAACAGCATCAGAACCTGCATCCGAAAGCCAGGTTCTTACCCGATTAACAGAAGGGCTATCATGGTTAGACATTAGCAATCCAATCCAAACATTTTAATCAAATGCTGAGGCCCAAGCAGCACCGACTCTCGGTATACCTCTACCTCTTTTTACAGCAGGCCGTGACCAAATAAGGTTAAACCAGCGTTTAAGAGAAGGAAAATTATCCAAATCTATTTCATGCCATTCAAAACGGGAAACCCATGGCCAGATGGCAATATCTGCAATACTGTATTCCCAACCCGCAATAAATTCTCTAGCTAATAATTGTTTGTCTAATAACTCGTAGATTTCATGGGTTTTTTTGAGGTACCGCGTTCTTTCATATGAAACTTCTGTTTCTTGCAAGTTGCGAAAGTGATGGGTCTGACCAAATACAGGTCCAATTTGCTGCATTTGAAACATTACCCACTGGACTTCCCTCATATGCTGGCATGGGTCGGACGAAATAAAACGACCAGCTTTATTTGCCAAGTATATTAGAATTGCACCGGACTCAAATATTGAAATGGGCTCTCCGTCCAAACCATCCCTATCAACTATCGCGGGTATTTTATTATTCGGACAAATCTTTAAAAATTCGGAAGAAAACTGCTGATCCTTAGAAATATCAACTTCAAACAATTTATAGGTCCAATTAAGCTCTTCTAACATAATAGAAATTTTAAAACCATTCGGTGTATGCCAAGTATAGAAGTCAATCATAAAAATTTGATCCTATAAAGTTTTAGTGCGCCAATAAAAATAGTATATCTCTAACTTTCTTTTCTATTAATTAATTTGATGTAGTGTTCATTGACACAGTTGATTAGCTTTCTATCCTCCATGTATTGAGCAGCAGTTGACGCAGCTCCTTGACGAATTTCTCTGAAAGTCGCCTCAGAATAAAACGAACAATGAGGTGTGATGATTAATTTTCCTCTAATCCAATCTGCATCTTCTAACCAGGCAGTTATCAAAGGATGGGTTTTTGGTGGCTCCTCCGCGAAAACATCAAGAGCCGCCGCAGCAAGCGGGCCTTCTCGCATACCCCACTCAAGACCATCTAGGTCTACCAAGCCACCTCGAGCACAATTTACAAGAATTGCACCAGGTTTCATAACCTCAATGGTTTGTCGATTTATGAGGTGGATAGTTTCAGAATTGAGAGGAGTGTGAATACTTAAAACATCAGCCCAAGATAACAAATCATCGAGTGTTCCAAAACGCTCAACACCGATAGATTTTTCATGCCCAGTTGACAAATACGGATCATAATAACCAACCGACATGCCAAACCCTTTAGCACGCAACAACACTCCAGTACCAATGCGGCCACACCCAATAACACCAAATTTCTGATCCCGGACTCGCCTCATCTCCGGTGCACGCCCCCATTCCCATCCCTCAGCTAAATCAGGTTTCAATAGGCGATCATAAGTAAATAACCCTCGCATGAGAGAGAGGGCCATAGCCAATGTAGAGCTCATCACGTCCGTAAAGTCATATGTAGGGACATTGCAAACGGGAATACCGCGATCTCCACATGCCTTCAAATTAACTCTGTCGTATCCAATCCCACATCGTACAATAATTTTGCAATTATCAAGTTTTGAAACAACAGCCTTATCAATTGCGATATCCTGCCACGCCAACAAAACGTCACAACCACCCCAAGACGCTGCAGGAATATCTTCAACCGCTGTACACCTAAAAACCTCAAGAGTTACAGCTTTATCGAATGCATTTTGTTCAATGTCTGCATCACCAGGAAATTGAGCGTCTGGTATTAAAATTTTCATACTCAAATACAATACTCAAGAGAACGTGTTACTGCGGGTCGGTCAAAAATAGAATTGTACCACCTCAAAATGTTAGAAAAGTCTTGGGTTTCCAAATGTTCTTCCAGAGAGTCATGAATCCATCCAAACATTGAAATATCTGCTATAGAATATGACTTAACAATCCATTCCTGATTTTCCAATCTATTATTTAAAACCCTTAAAAGCCTTAATACTTCTTTGCGGTATCTTTCGACTGCGTACGACTGCAAAGGAGCCATAATTTTGTAATGTTTCGCTTCGCTAAAAAAAGGACTAATACCACTGACTTGAAACATTAACCATTGCAAAACAGCGTATTTGTCATGAGAGGAATCAGAAAAAAAACTATTCGTTTTTTCGGCTAGATAAATCATAATTGCGCCACTTCCAGACAACTCAACTTGCTCATTAGTCCCTTTGATCACATCTATCATCAAAGGAGTAGACTTATCAGACTGTAGTAACGGGCATTCAGGGCTTTTCCTGGATTCAATTAGATTTTCGAAAGAAACCAATTTATATTTCATGCTTAATTCTTCAAGCAAAATTATCACGCTTAAGCTATCTGGATGATCATAATTGCAAATTTTTATCATACACCACACCGACTTTGAACTAAGAGAGATAAGAGAGATTTTTTAGAGAGCACTAAGTTATCTTCAAATATAAACTTCTCAACATCTTACGAATACAAACTGAAACAACCTGATACTAGTCAAATCAATGGTATTAAATTATCTATTGCGCCAAGCAGGCCTTTACTAATCCTTCAGTTTATTTTTCAATAAATCGTTAACAATCTTTGGATTAGCCTTGCCTTTACTAGCTTTCATAATTTGACCCACAAACCACCCTACTAGTTTTTCCTTACCACTCTTGAGTTCATCGAATTTTTCTGGATTTTCAGCTAGAATTCTATCGATGATTATATCAATTTCACCTGTATCACTTACTTGCTTTAATCCCTTCTGCTCAATTATGCTGTCAGCATCCAAATCACTATCAAGCATTATCTCAAATACTTCCTTTGCGATACGCCGAGATATTGTTTGATCAGATATTCGATCGATCAAACCGCCAAGACGTGGGGCAGTAATAGGTGAGTTTGCTACGCTGAGGCCAGCCTCATTCAAAGTGGCGAAAAGTTCGCCAATTATCCAGTTAGCTACTAATTTTCCATCTCGGCCTTTAGCAGCCACCTCAAAATACTCAGCTGTTTCTTTGTCTGAAACTAAAACTCCAGTATCATATGCATTTAACCCATATTCTTCTATAAAACGACATTTTTTAGCATCGGGTAATTCCGGCAATTGCTTTTTTAGCGCTTTAACCCATTCAGAGCTAAGTTCAAGTGGTAAAAGATCTGGATCGGGAAAATAACGATAATCATGCGCCTCCTCCTTTGAACGCATTAATCTGGTAATACCCTTGTCAGGATCGAAGAGGCGAGTTTCTTGTGCTATGTGGTCTCCATTTTCTATCACTTCGACCTGTCGATTTGCTTCATACTCTAATGCCCTCACAACAAAACGCACAGAGTTCAAGTTCTTTATTTCACATCTGGTACCAAGAGGACTATCTGGCCGCCTAACAGAAATATTTGCATCACAACGAAGACTGCCCTCTTCCATATTACCATCACAACTTTCAATATATTGAAGTATTGATCGAATTTTTTTGATGTAGGCGCCCGCTTCCTCTGGAGAGCGTATGTCAGGGTCAGAAACGATTTCCATCAGCGCTACGCCTGCTCGGTTAAGATCCACTAATGTCGCATCGGGCCGAAGATCGTGAATACTTTTTCCAGCATCCATTTCTAAGTGCAAGCGTGTTATGCCAATATTTTTTGTTTCACCATTTTTTAGATCAATTTCAACCTGCCCTTTTCCCACAATTGGTTTGCTAAACTGTGATATCTGATAACCAGGTGGTAAATCCGGATAAAAATAATTTTTTCGGTCAAATACAGAATAAAGATTGATTTTTGCAGACAAGGCTAATCCTGACCGAACTGCCTGTTTGACACACTCACTATTAACTACTGGTAACATACCAGGCATTGCCGCATCGATAAGAGACACCTGAGTATTAGCTTCAGCGCCAAAAGTAGCAGGCGCTGATGAAAAAAGCTTTGCTTGCGAAATCACTTGAGCGTGGATCTCCAGCCCAATTACGACCTCCCAATCACCGGTTTGACCCTGAATTCTGAAGTTACTCATACATGCCTTCTCTTCCAAATTTTACTGTGCTAGGTAAGTAAAATCTGACGCAGTCTCCATTAATGCTGCAGAGTTTAAGACACAACCCTCTTCAAATGGTCGCCCAATTAGTTGCAGGCCAAGCGGGAGTCCTTCGCGACTAAGACCCACAGGCACTGAAACAGCCGGTAAGCCAGCTAAGCTTGCCGGAACGGTAAAAACATCATTTAGATACATCGTAATTGGATCAGTCATTTTCTCTTCAATAGCAAAAGCAGAGGACGGTGTGGTTGGTGTAAGAATCAAATCGACTGTCTGAAATGCTTGTTTGAAATCTTTAGCAATTAAACTTCTTAATTTTTGAGCCTTTAAATAATACGCATCATAGTACCCAGCAGAAAGAACATAAGTACCAATCAAAATGCGCCGCTTGACTTCGTCACCAAAGCCTTTTGCACGCGTATGTTCATACATAGTTGTTAAATCTTTGCCAGGTTCACGCAGACCATAACGAACGCCATCATATCTTGCTAAATTTGATGAGCATTCGGCTGGAGCAACAATATAATATGTGGGAAGGGAATATTTAGTATGTGGTAATTTAATATTAGAAACATTGGCCCCCTCTCTTCTAAACCAATCCATGCCATTCTCCCAGAGCTTATTTATCTCTTCAGGCATACCGTCGACAAAATACTCTTCCGGGACGCCTATCTTCAAACCTTTAACATGGCCAGAAAGATTGGCAGTGTAATCCGGTACTGGCACATTAACCGACGTTGAATCTTTTGGGTCATATCCAGCCATTACCTGAAGCATTAAAGCAGCATCCTCAACACTTCGGGTTATTGGACCCGCTTGATCAAGTGAGGATGCAAAAGCAATAATTCCCCAACGAGAACATCTGCCGTAGGTCGGCTTTAGGCCAACTACACCACAAAATGCAGCTGGCTGCCTGATTGATCCTCCAGTATCAGTTCCTGTAGCACCCATTGCTATTTTTGCTGCAACAGCGGCCGCAGATCCGCCAGAACTACCCCCGGGGACAAAAGCTTGCCTCTTATCACTGGCACTCCATGGATTAACTACCGGTCCATGGCAACTGGTCGTATTAGAAGAGCCCATGGCAAATTCATCCATGTTGGCCTTTCCGATCATGACCGCTCCTTCTCTCCATAGATTTTCTGTAACGGTTGACTCGTAAGTTGGCACGAAACCTTTAAGAATTTGAGAGCAAGCAGTAGACAATACTCCTTTAGTGCAAAATAAGTCCTTAATTGCAAGCGGAATACCCTCCAACAATCCGGCCTCTCCTTTATTTAAACGCTTGTCAGATGTTTTTGCAGAAGCGAGAGCCTTAACAAATGTCTCTTCAACTAAAGAATTCGATAACTGGTCTTTTTGCGCTGCATCAACATGTGCTTTTACAAGTTCAGATGCTGAAAACTTGCGCTTGTTTAAACCCCGGGAAGCTTCAATTATTGATAAATCTCGCAGGGACGTCATTCGATTACCTTTGGAACGGTAAAGTACCCATTTTCCGAATGCGGAGCATTGGCTAGTAGATCATCCCGAGTAGGCGTTCCTCCGGACTTATCGGGTCGTTGAGGCAAAGTAACTTGTACGACGCTAGTCATGGGCACAACACCTTCAGTATCGACCTCAGAAAGCTGCTCGACCCAAGCCATAATGACATTAAGTTCCTCCGCCAAGTCACCTATGTTATCGTCAGAAATATCAATACGTGCTAGTTTAGCAATACGCAGAACGGTGGCTTTATCAATAGCCATGTGTCAGGGTTTCCAATACTTTAGAAATTAAAAAAAAACATGCCACTAATCAGCCAGAATAAAATAAATCATTTTACTGGCCGCCCATGGCACTGAAAAGGTAACATTCGGTCAGTTTTATCGCAATATTATGCTTTTATCTATAAATGAATTAGTTCCTCAGATGCCAATTTTGTGCAGGTTGATGGGTATTGACCCTGGTAGTAAAACTGTAGGAGTTGCAATTTCTGACCTTAATCGTTTAGTAGCCAGTCCAGCCATGAACATTAAGCGAAAAAAATATAAGGATCTTGTAATTCAACTAAGCGACCTGATGAAATCTGAAAACATTGGAGGCATTATTGTCGGCCTACCACTCAACATGGATGGTTCAATAGGCCCCAGTGCCCAATCTGCAAGACATTTTGCTCTAAACCTCTCTGATTCTCTCTCTATTCCAGTTGCGCTTTGGGATGAACGCCTTTCAACTGCTGCGGTGGAAAGAGCCCTGATTAATGCGGATATTTCGCGAATGAAGCGCGCGAAATTAATTGACAAACTTTCCGCTACTTATTTGTTACAGGGCGCACTCGACTACTTAGCCAACAACTAGACACTACACCAAATCAACTCCCATATTCATGTATGTAAAATAAAGGATTATTAAATATCTTCCTTGTTTGGGAAAAAGTCTGAGACCTTATTTTTTTTCAAATTGAATTGCCCCCTGTTGAATTGCAAAACTCGCTATTAAAACAATAAAAATACCCGGAAAAGTCATGGCTGAAGGCAATTCTCCATTAAGAACCCAATCAACAAACAATACAAATGCAGGAATAAAGTAAGAGTATGCAAGAACTCTAGTTGGCCCAATTCGAGGAGTGGCATATTGAAAAAAGAAAAAAGATATCACTGTGCTTACAACCGCGAGATAAGCAACCCAGCCATACACGACCCAACCTACCTCACTCCAATTTGTATCTGGCAAGTCTTTTGCAGCTATTAAAAGATAAAAAATTGCACTAAAGACCAATATCCAAAAAGTCATAACTGCGGTCGGTTCACCACGATGAAAACGCTTAATAAAAACACCGTACAGACCAAAAGAAATGCACCCTAGTAAGAAGATGCCATCACCTTTGTTTATATCAAGAATAATCAGCCTATCAGGGTCACCGCGAAAAATTATCCAAAGTGCACCTAATAAGCCAAGACCCAAACCTACAATGCGATATCTTCCTAAGCGTTCACCCGCAATAAAAAATGCAAAAATTGCAGAAAGAATAGGGACTGTAGTGAAAATTGCACTGGTGTTTAAAGCGCTTGTATAACGTAGTGACTCAAACATACACCAAAAGAATATTGTTACTGTAAGCCCGATAATTCCGTATCGAATTAACGCTGCTCGACCCGGCCAAACAATCCCGTGATGCGCATGAACAAATACACCCATTACTAACGCAGCTATCACAAATCTCAATAACATGAGAACTCCTGGTTCCATTGCATAAGCAATTTCCTTTCCTACAGGAAAAGAAGTAGAAACCATGAAGTTTGCTAGCAGAGTAACTGCATGAACAAGCATCAGGCGATTACCACTAAATTAGATAAATTTTTTCCAACATCCATAATGATCTACAAACATCGTGTATTGCAGCAATTTAGTCTAGCGTACACTAGAACTTTTTTCGATTCGCTTCCTGAATGAATGTTTACGGTTAACCGAGCTGCCAAAAACATAACGTGGATTGTTGCAAAACTAGGACTCTTAGCCATTTTAAAAACCTTGGCTTGCCCTAGATGAAATATGTGCTTATGAATTTGTACTCATGCAGTCTGTTGCACGGCTACAAACGCTCGCCCAGCGGGATCTACTCGGGATTGAGGAACTGTCTCCCGAAGACGTATCCACAATCCTTGATCTATCAGAATCTTATGCTGAATTAAATCGCCAAGACAAAAAAAAGACTGATGTCCTCAGAGGACGCACTCTGATTTTGCTATTCTTTGAAACTTCCACAAGAACACGAACTTCATTTGAACTAGCAGGCAAACGCCTCGGTGCAGATGTAATTAATATTTCCGTCTCCTCTTCCGCTATAAAAAAAGGCGAAACACTAGTAGATACTGCCATGACCCTTAATGCTATGCGTCCTGATGTAATTGTTGTACGGCATCCCGATGCTGGCGCCGTCCGTCTATTGGCCAACCATGTGAATTGCGCAGTGATCAATGCGGGTGATGGTAGTCACGAACATCCTACGCAAGCATTATTGGACGCCCTAACTATACGACGCAACAAAGGGCGTTTACACGGTCTTCGTGTGGCAATCTGTGGAGATATTTTACATAGCCGAGTTGCTCGGTCTAATATGTTACTGCTCTCCATGATGGGATCGGAGGTACGCTTAGTAGCTCCACCAACTCTCATACCTACTGACATATCCCGACTGGGAGCTGAAGTATTTCATAATATGCGCGAGGGTTTAAAAGAATGTGATATTATAATGATGCTAAGGCTTCAAAGTGAACGCATGCAAGGAACTTTCGTGCCCTCCACACGAGAGTATTTTCGCTATTTTGGCCTTGATACGACAAAGCTTTCCGCTGCCAAACCTGATGCTCTTATCTTACATCCTGGACCAATGAACCGTGGAGTTGAAATTGATAGTAGTGTCGCAGACGATATAACTAGAAGCGCAATTCTAATTCAAGTAGAATTAGGCTTAGCAGTCCGCCAAGCGTGTTTAGACCTCTTTGGCAGTCAAGTTATGGATAAAACTTAAAAATGCAGCAAAAGAGGGTAGCTTACATAAATGCTCGGTTACTAGACCCTGAAACTGGGCTTGACTCTTCTGGTTCTCTTTTGACTGAAGGCTCTTACATCGTCGACCTTGGGCCCCAATTACTATCCGACAATATACCGGATGATGTTGAGGTGATCGATTGTGAAGGCCATTGTCTTTCTCCTGGATTAATCGACATGCACGTACATTTGCGAGAACCCGGTCATGAACATAAAGAGACCATTGCCAGCGGTGGACAAGCTGCTTTAGCGGGTGGCGTAACCAGTCTTTGCAGTATGCCTAATACCGACCCAGTAATTGATAATGTTGGCCTGATCGAGTTTGTACAGAGACGAGCAAGAGAGGCAAAAGGTGTCAAGGTATACCCTTTCGCTGCTGTCACCAAGGGTTTAGAAGGAAAACAACTTACAGAATTTGGTATGTTATCAGAAGCTGGAGCCGTAGCTTTTACTGACGATGGGCTGCCTGTAACGGACAGTCAGGTGATGCGAAGAGCTCTAAGTTACGCTAAAAGTTTTGATTTATTAATTAGCCAACATGCTGAGGATATATCACTATCAGGCTGTGGTTGCATGGCGGAAGGAGAAGTGGCAACTCGTTTAGGTCTGGCAGGTATACCTGATATCTCTGAAATCGTTATTGTAGAACGTGATATTCGCTTGGTGGAACTAACTAACGGACGGTATCACGTTGCCCATATTTCAACAGCTGAAGCAGTAGATTGCGTACGCAAAGCAAAACGTCTCGGGTTGCAAGTAACATGTGAAGCTGCACCGCACCACTTCTCCCTTACAGATCTTGACGTTGGAGATTACAGAACTTTTGCAAAAATGGCACCACCACTTCGAAGCAATGTTAATCGGGAAGCGATTGTAGAGGGATTAAAGGACGGAACTATTGACGTGATAGCAACGGACCACGCTCCACATGACCAAGAGAGCAAACGTTTGCCTATGGCGCATGCAGCAAATGGTATCGTTGGTCTGGAAACGCTCCTACCTCTCTCGTTAGAGCTTTTTCACTCAGGGCATATGCCCCTACTCGATGTGTTGCGCCGCTTGACCATCGCCCCTGCACAATTACTAAAATTACCTGGTGGCAGATTGAAGAAGGGCGCCCCCGCCGATCTTTTAATTTTCAATTTAGACATTCCGTGGATTATAGAAACATCCAAATTTCGCAGTATGTCAAAAAACTCTCCATTTGATGGGCGTCCGGTTCAAGGTCGTGCGCTTCGAACTGTTGTTGATGGGCGAACGCTATTCATGTCTTCTAATTAGAACATTATGCCAGACCCAATAAGCTGGGCCTATTCTTGGCCGTATTATGCAATAACACTGTTACTAGCGTATATCATTGGCTCCATTCCAGTAGGTTTAATTCTAGTTCGTCAAATTGGAAAGTCTGATATCCGCAAAATTGGTTCCGGAAACATAGGCGCCACCAATGTTCTTCGAACCGGCAATAAGTCAATGGCCTTTGCTACTCTACTTTTAGATGCCGGAAAAGGACTTGCAGCAGTGTTAATTGGAACATTATATGGCCCAGACCTTGCAATTACAGCCGGAATTGGAGTAGTGCTTGGTCATGTTGCCCCAATCTGGTTACTCTTTCGCGGGGGCAAAGGCGTTGCCACTTCTCTTGGCGTAATGTTTGCTATAGACTGGAAACTAGCTATTATTTCCTGTGCTATCTGGCTATCAGTTGCTACTCTGACTAGATATTCGTCACTTGCTTCACTAGCTGCAGTAATTTCTATTCCAGGCATTGCATATTTTTTTAATGGCCGCCAGCTTTGTGAATTTACAGCACTACTAGCCGTCATTATTCTCATTAAACATGCTTCAAATGTAGTTAGACTTATAAAAGGAACCGAATCTCGAATCGAGTTAACAACCCGTAAAAAACCAAAATACTAGAATGAATAATATTAACTTTGGTAATGGAAATAGGCTCCTTGTTTTCAAAAATAGTTCATAAGTTTGAGAATATTGAGCATTGCCATATACAATAAAGCCACAGTAAAAACGCCAAAGTAGGTTGACAGCGAAGAATCAACTTACCATTTTCTTGACATAACATCAGGCAACTCAGTAAATAAAGGCTAATAAGTAAAATATTTGTTTAACGCTATAAATTAAAATAATTCTTTTGAGATTAGTAGTCATATGAATGTCGTCGTCGTCGAATCACCAGCCAAGGCATCGACAATCAGTAATTATTTGGGCTCAGGCTTTGTCGTTCTGGCCTCAGTTGGACATGTTAGGGACTTGCTCGACAAAAATGGAGCTGTCAGTCCAGAGGCTAATTTTGATATGATTTGGTCAATTAATGACGATGGTGAAAAAAACCTTCGCGCCATTAGCCGGGCACTTGAAGGTTCTAACCACCTTTATCTTGCTACAGACCCCGACCGCGAAGGCGAAGCAATAGCATGGCACGTATGGGATGAGTTAAACAAACGCAATCTCTTAGAAGGAATTTCTGTTGAAAGAATAGTTTTTACAGAAATAAACAAAAATGCTGTTCTTCAAGCAATGGACAACCCTAGAGCCTTAGATGATGATTTAATCGATGCTTATCGCGCCCGTCGCGCTTTAGACTATTTAGTAGGTTACACACTCTCTCCAATTTTATGGCGGAAATTGCCAGGTTCAAAATCAGCGGGTCGCGTACAGTCTGTAGCGCTACGCTTAATCTGCCAGCGAGAGGCTGAAATAGAGGCTTTTGAGTCTCGGGAGTACTGGACTGTTACGGCAAATTTTACGACAGATTCCGGAGACGAATTGAAGGCCAGATTAACCCATCTCCAGGGAAAAAAATTAGAGAAATTTGATCTTTACAACGAAATAGCCGCAAAAAAAGCCTGTGACACAGTAATGACCGGTCAACACGCTATCAGTAGTATCGAAGCAAAAACTACTAAACGCAATCCCTCACCACCTTTTATAACTTCTACGTTACAGCAGGAATCATCACGCAAGCTTTCTTTTAGCGCTAAACGAACCATGACCATCGCCCAACAGCTTTATCAGGGAATAGAGCTCAACGGTGAACATGTCGGTCTTATAACTTACATGCGCACCGATGGTGTACATATAGCTGCTCACGAAGTTCAGCAGATTAGGTCGGCAATTAAGAAGAATTATGGTAAACATTATATTCCAAACACCGCCCGTGTTTACCGTTCAAAAGCTAAGAATGCGCAGGAGGCACACGAAGCAATCCGCCCAACAGACATTAATAGATCCCCTGACGTGATGCGCGGAATTCTGAATGATGACCAAGCAAAGTTATATGAATTAATTTGGAAACGTGCAATTGCGAGCCAAATGGAAAGCGCGCAGATTCAACAGACAGCTATTATAATAAGCCCTCATGATCATTCACATAGATTGCGGGCCAATGGATCCGTAATAGCGTTTGATGGTTTTTTACACATCTATCAAGAGGGCAAGGATGAGCCGAATGCAGATGATGTTGATTCACGCTTGCCCATGGTCAAAAAAAACCAGAGTCTCGACCTCACACAGGCAAGTCCAGAACAGCACTTTACTGAACCACCTGGGCGATTCTCTGAGGCTAGCCTCGTTAAGGAACTAGAGCGACTAGGGATCGGTCGTCCGTCAACCTACGCATCTATTATATCAGTGCTCCAAGACCGAAATTATGTTCGTATAGATAGAAGACGTTTTATCCCTGAAGATCGCGGGAGGATCGTAACTGTATTTCTTGAAAATTTTTTTGGTCGATATGTGGAGTATGACTTTACGGCAGCATTAGAAACAGAGTTAGATAAAATTTCAGACGGACAGCTTAATTGGCAGAACGTACTAGAAGATTTTTGGCAAAAGTTTAAAAATGCTATTGATGAAACATCTGAACTACGGATAACTCAAGTTATTGAAGTACTAGACAAAGTATTAGAACCACATTTATTCCCCACAAATGATTCTGGTAAAAATAGCCGAGACTGTTCCTCGTGCTCTGATGGTCGACTAAATCTTAAACTTGGAAAACATGGGCCATTTATTGGATGCACCAATTACCCAACTTGCCGGCATACTCGTCCTTTAAATGTGGGAAATGATAATGATGTTGAGCCCAAACTTCTTGGCACCCATCCGGAACTAAAATCAGAAATTAGCCTTCGCAAGGGACCCTTTGGTCACTACCTCCAGTTAGGTGGCAGCAATCAAGAAAATGGGGGCAAGCCAAAGAGAATATCTCTACCACGAAATTTGGCCCCAGATCAGCTAGACCTAGAAATCGCAATAGGACTTCTATCACTGCCACGTACTATTGGTTCTCACCCGGAAGATGGAAAAACTATTACCGCTGCAATTGGACGGTTTGGGCCATACGTAAAACATGACGGAAAATTTAAATCTCTAAAAAGAGAAGACGACATTCTTAGTATTGGCCTAAACCGCGCTGTAGTTCTGTTAGCAGAACCAAATCAACGAGGAAGTACGGTGCTGCGAGAACTGGGTAACCACCCAGATGATGGAGCACCAATCTTTCTAAAGAAAGGCCGCTATGGGCCATACGTACAACACAAAAAAACTAATGCTACCCTCACAAAAGGGCTGGAAGAGAAAACGCTCACCATGGACGAAGCTATCTCTTTAATTACCTCCAAACTTAAGAAAAAAAAGGTTAGTAGAAAGAAAAAAAAGGTAGCAACTTCAAGAACACCCAAGGCAAAAAGTTCAAAAAAATAGTTTTAAACTAGTAACGTGCATAATTAGTAATATCAGTATTTAGCCCGACCACTTGCCCATAGACAAACGAAATCTACTGCCACCTCCAAGCAAAGAAGGCATTTCTAGTTCTATTTCTAAACCTAATGGCAAATTTAACATATATTTCCAGACAATTCCATTTTCGTAGCAAAAGAAGACTCTATTACATAACCTTCTTAAAGAGCTCTTAGTTAAGGAAAACTTTTTGGTGAATAAATTAAAACGTCAAAAACGATGGCATAACAACACCAAGCTGTTGCCTAACGTCACCATGATTGAAATTCAACGAATAGATAAAAATGGCGAATTACGTGGTCGATTAGTATCAAATAAAAAACAATTTAGTGCTAACTATGAAATTTTTGTATCCCCATTGGCAGGAAATAGTGCCTCTCTTAGCGTGGGAGATAGATTAATTGCCAGATTAAAGAAAAATGAAAACGGTAGCTACGAAGCTAGGGCCATAAAAATTATAGAAACCGTAGGCGGACCTCTGGTTGGACTAATCGAACTGATTTACGATAGAAACAAAGATGCTAGTTTTGGGCGAATTAAACCCACAGACAGACGATTTAAAAAGGAGTTTATTGTAGCATCGAACCACCTAAAGAGCTCCAAATCTGGAGAATTAGTTTTAGCTGAACGTTTAGCCGGCTATCATCATAATCTGCCCAAAGCAAAAGTTTTAAAACGCTTAGGGCCTATCAGTTCAGATAAGATTATTAGTTTAGTTGCCATCCACTCAAATAATATCCCAGTTAAGTTTCCCAGGGTAGTAATCAAGCAATCTAAAAGCCTGATACAAGCAGACATTCAAAACAGAAAAGATTTGCGCTCCCTACCATTCGTTACCATTGATGGACCAGATGCACATGACTTTGACGATGCAGTCTGGGCAGAACCAGATACGAACCCGGATAATGTTGGGGGCTGGCATGCAATCGTAGCTATAGCTGACGTTACTTATTTTATGCGAGCTGGCGACCCACTGGATATAGAAGCACGAAATCGAGGCAATTCAGTATATTTCCCAGATCGAGTTGTCCCGATGTTACCTGAACACCTCTCCAATGATTTATGTTCGCTTAAGCCGGGAGAAGATCGCGCATGCCTTGCGGTGCATCTATACATTTGTCCAAGAGGAAATATTAAGCACTATAATTTTGAAAGAGGGCTTATTAGATCAATTGCGAGGCTAGATTACCTACAATTTCAGCTGGCTATAGAAAGGAAGCCAAGCGATGTGTTGAAGCCCTATTTTGAAAACGTCGTAATGCCCTTATATAATACTTATCTAGCTCTCTCTGATGCTCGAATAAGAAGAGGAGCTTTGGATCTGGAACTGCCCGAGAGACGTGTAACACTAGATTCGAATGGTCACATAAAATCTATAACAGAAGCGCCCCGTTATGACAGCCATAAATTAATTGAAGAATTTATGATTGCCGCAAATGTAGCAGCAGCGCAAATACTCGAAAATAAAAGCGTGGGGTGTATTTATAGAATTCATGATCAACCAGATTCAGAAAAATTGGAAGCTCTAACGGAAATTATTTCTGCCCTAAAATTGAAAGTACCCCGAAATCATCAGTTTAATAACAAGCAGTTGAATAAAATATTAAACAAATCTGCTGATGGGCCTTTTAAGCATATAACCAATACTTTGATTTTGCGCGCACAATCACGAGCCGAATATTCTACCAAAAACATCGGTCATTTTGGCCTAGGTTTGAGTAACTACACACATTTTACCTCACCAATACGCAGATATTCTGACGTACTAATCCATCGTGCTATAATTACAACCTTGCAGCTCGGGGATGGTGGCTTTCAGCCAGAAGATAAAAACGAATTAGACAATATATGCAGCCACATCTCAACAACTGAGAGACGGGCATCTATAGCCGAGCGAACGGCAACTGACCGCTACGCTGCAAATTACTTAATTAAATATGAAGGCTCTGAATTATGTGGTCGTATATCCGGCATTACTCGATTTGGCGTGTTTGTACAACTTGATGAAACGGGTGCAGATGGCTTAATCCCCTTCAGAACCATGCAAAAATCAAGGAGGCCATATAGTCAAGGAGACAATTCAATATCCCTAGGTTCTACCACCCTTAAACTTGGCGACCATGTAGTAGTAAAACTCCAGGAAGTCAATATTGTTACAGCTCAACTAATCTTAAGCTTAATTAAAATCAACGATCAATATATAGAACCTGCAGCAGCATCCAGAGTAAAAAGAAGCAGTCGAAAAAAATATAGAAAACTCCGTTCTAGGAAAAAGTCTAAATTTTAGTTTAGAATGCTGGCACCAATGATCAAATTAAGATAATTTAAGCGAAAATCTTTTCGCTCAAAGATACTAATTTTATATCTATCCGACAAACAAGAAAGTTATTCAAAATTACAGGTAATTCTATTTGGAGAAATTAAGTGGTTAAACCAACACCTTCACAGAAAAGCTGGCTGAAACGGGGATTGGAACAACCAGGTGGTAAACTTCCTTTGTTTGATAGCGAAGGCCAGGAAATTAGTGGGCGAACTGTCAGGTCATGCGTAAAAGCAGGTTGGGCTGAACCATGGTGCCATAATCCTATTAAACCAGATTGGTTAATCTGTCGTATCACTCCCGAAGGCCGATTAGCACTAAAAAAATAAAATAAGCTTTAGAATTTTTGAAACATTAACTACAGGTTTTGTTATTCAACGAAGCGCTTGATTCAGCTAGTAAATATCTTGGCCAAATCTACAGAAAATTCGCACTCTTCAATACTAGATACGTTATCTGTGATTACCGTTGCAGGTATTGTTGGCCTTACATTTGGTTATACCCTCCCCCTGCTATCACTTATCATGGAAAACAACAAAATAGATCCAACATTAATTGGGTTTAGCGCTGCGACAGAATCTGCCGCAATATTAATAGTAGGACCATTTGTACCTAGAATTATTCGCGCACTTGGCCTTCGAAAAATTATATCAATTGCAATTTTAGTTGGGGTTGCAGCGCTTTGCTGCATAGCACTTACCGATCCTTTGTGGGATTGGTTTCCACTAAGATTTATACTTGGAGGAGCCATTTTTATAGTATTTATTGCTAGTGATATCTGGGTTACTGAAGGGTCGACAAATCGTCGGCGCGGTTTGGTGCTGGCAATCTATGGTACTGCAGTGACTACTGGTATTGCTCTTGGCCCGCTTCTAATTCCTTTGGTAAAATATCACAACACATTTTCTGTTTTTATTGGTGCTATTATTCTCGCCAGTTCTCTACTACCACTGATTTTCGTAAATAATTTTCGCCCACATATACACAAACTTGATGGGAAACAGACGTTTACGATTTTAAAGTCCATTCCAATAATCCTTGCAGCTGCACTCGTATTTGGGATAGTAGATTCATCAGCACTTTCTCTTCTACCTATCTTTGCTCTCCATCTTGGCAGTGGAGAGGCTGAGTCTGTCAGATTGGTTAGTTTCCTCGTTGCCGGTGCAATATTTTTACAGCTTCCTATTGGCTGGCTATCTGATCGTTTCAATCGCCGTCTAGTTATAGAATTATGCGCACTAGGCGGAGGAGCTGCATCAATAACTTTCTATTTCGTCATCGGTTTTGACTGGGCTATATGGGTCTGTTTATTTGTTATTGGGGGCACCTCTGCTGCATTATATACAGTCTCTTTGGCTAAGCTTGGAGACTCATATACAGGCGGAAACCTGGCAACTGCAATCTCAATTATTGCTATGATATTTGCCATTGGTTCAACTACAGGCCCAATAGTAGGCGGAATTGCTATAACTCTTTGGGATCCCTATGGTCTTAATATGGTCATCATTGGATCATTTCTATTAGTCTGTTTAACCTGTATGTTTTTTAGGAATACCAAATTAACTTCTTTCTCCAATACTTGACAGAACCCCAACACTTTGTATTGTCTCGGCGTTAATCTATCTGTCTAACGTGAGTGCATCTTGTCATGGCAAAAGCAAACTCTATACTAATTAAACTCGTCAGCTCGGCCGATACTGGGTTTTACTACACGACCCGAAAAAATCCACGAACTCAGACGGAAAAAATGACACTACGAAAATTTGACCCCGTTGTGCGTAAACACGTGGAATTTAAGGAAGCGAAAATTAAGTAGTTGATCTCGGGCATTGGTATCACAAACAGCTGGCTCTACTTCACGCGAAAGCGTTCTACTGGAAAGTTTTTGTGTTGTGATTGGCTGCTTGTTTATATGTTATAAAAAACCCCGATTTTCCTATAAATAAAAGGCACCACCTGTCCTCAACTAAATTAAAAGATTTCTATATTCTTGATATTACTTTGTTTCTTATGGCTAAGCTATTGCACAAAGATGTTTCCACACAATTAATAGAATTGCCCCAAAATGTGCGAAGGCCATTGATATTATGTGATGCTGATGAGGTTTTATTATGTTTTATGAACTTATTCGAGAAATATCTCCATAAGCAAAATTTGTATTTTGCTTGGCGTAGTTACTCGCTGGATGGGAATATCCTGAAAAACCATAATGATGAACCTCTATCTAAAGATATGGTTCGCAACCTGCTTCTAGACTTTTATTCTACCAACTGTGAAAACTTGGAACCGGTACCTGGCGCCTCAGAGTCCCTTAATAGATTATCTGAAAAGGCGGACATAGTAATTCTTACAAATATATGGAAGCAATACAAAACGATACGGCAGCGTCAACTCAATGGCTACAACCTAAACTATCCAGTGATATGTAACATTGGAGCTAAAGGACCTACAGTCTCCTGGATTACTAAGAATAGAAACGCACCCACCTATTTCATTGATGATAGTGCAAAACATCACGCCTCCGTCGCTCACCACGCACCTGATGTGCTACGTATTCATTTTATTGCAGAATGTAGATTAGCCTATCTGGAAAAACCAGCTGAGAATGCGAACTTTAGGACAGACACTTGGTCGTCAACCAGCGTCGTAATCGAACGAGACCTCAAACAAAAAGGATTTTAAAACCTTGAACTTGTTTTACTCGATCGATAATTATTCCCGACATCCGCTTAGAGAATTATCAGATAAAAGCTCAACTACGATAGTCTAATGCGATCCTGTCACATTTACCTGTATTAAGACCATATATCCGAAAATTTCATCCCTCAATTTCAAGGGGAGTGGATCAGGAAGATATAAAAAGGTATGTTTATGGAAAGACAAACATTATCAAGGGGAGTTACCCACCATGTCTGGACAAATAGAAAATCGCCTTAGCTATTTAGCACTTGAATTACCAACACCTCCTTCTCCAGTGGCATCTTATGTGCCATACGTAAAGACAGGCAATTTGATTTTTGTCTCAGGCCAAATATGTTTTGTTAATGAAGACAGGTCTTTAGAGGGAAAAATTGGCGATAATCTAACCCTTGAACAGGGGCAACAAGGAGCACAAAACTCAATATTGAACACTCTAGCTCATCTGAAAAATGCCTGCCATGACGATCTGGATAGAGTAAAACAATGTGTATCATTACGCATATTTGTTGCAAGCGCTCCTACTTTTACTGACCAAGCTTTGGTTGCAAACGGGGCTTCGCTTTTAGTTGAACAGATATTTGGAGATTCTGGAAAACACTCCAGAGCAGCTGTTGGAGTTACCGTTCTTCCTCTAAATTGTTGTGTAGAAATTGAATCGGTTTGGGAAATTACAGAATAATTGGAATTGTAACTATGGCCATTAGATTTTCCGGAGGACACATACTCGTCCAAACTCTTATAAATCACGGGGTCAATGTGGCATTCTGCGTTCCGGGAGAAAGTTACCTCGGGGTACTTGAATCTCTGAGACAACACCAGTCACATATTCGATTAATAACTAATAAACACGAGAGTGGCACAACTTTTGGAGCAACAGCTTATGCCAGGCTCACTCACAAGCCTGGCGTAGCTTTCGTGTCTAGGGGTCCGGGAGCCACAAACGCAGCCATTGGCGTTCATACAGCGCACCAAGACTCTACTCCATTAGTTCTATTCATCGGCCAAGTTCCAACTAGTGAAATCGGTCGGGAAGCATTTCAAGAGATCAATTACAAAGAAATGTTCAAACCTCTTTGCAAGCATGTGTTGAGCATCAACGAAACTAACCAGATAGGAGAAATTACTCACCAAGCATTAACCCTTGCTGTCAACGGACGACCTGGCCCGATAGTTGTAGAATTACCAGAAGATGTTAGCTTTCAGAAAGTCACAAATACTTCCATTCCCTCACCTCAGGAACGAAATATAAAGGTTCCAGAAATTGAAGACATTACGCGGGCAGTTAAATTAATAAATGCCTCAAATCACCCGGTAGTTATCGGTGGAGAGATGATCAATTTTGAAGAAGCCAACCAACTATTTGAATTATTTGCAAAAGCAACAGGGGCAGGTGTGTGCTCAGCATTTCGAAGACAGGGTGTGATTTCAACAGAACATCCTGCTTATTTAGGTCATTTTGGTCTCACTTTAGCCCCATACCAAGAAGTTATGTGGCAAGATGTTGATCTGGTAGTAGCTATGGGCACGAGATTAGATGCAGCTACCACAATGGACTTTCAACTAATCAAGCAAGCACAGAAACTAATTCAAATTTTTCCAGACCCTATTGTCCTTAAAACTAATAATGCTGACGTCGCTATTAACTCAGATTGCGCAACCACTTTGAATGAGATTATAAAACTGCTCGGTAATACAGCCCCAAAAGATCGTATTGCATGGAGAGAAGCTCAACGCACAAAGTATGTAGAATGGGCAAACGCCGAGGACGAAGGGGTTATTGGCGATGTTAACATGGTAGAGATCATGAAAATTCTTGGCGATACACTACCAAATGATTGTACAATTACAAATGATGCTGGCAACTTTTCAACCTGGATTCACCGTTACCTTCCTTTTAAACACCCCAAGTCTCAAGCTGCTCCAGCTTCTGGATCTATGGGTTTTGGAGTGCCTGGTGCTATCGGAGCACAACTAGCAAGACCTGATAGCCTTATCGTCTCTCTGGCAGGAGACGGCGGCTTCCTTATGACCGGGCAAGAAATGATTACTGCAGCTGAACACAACCTCCCTATTAAAGTCATTGTGTGCGACAACAATGCCTATGGGACTATTGCTATGCACCAGACCCAAAAATACGGACAACAATGTCGATACGCTGTTGACATAAAAAGTCCTGATTTCGCTTCAGTAGCCAAGGCATGGGGCATTCAATCCTGGAGCGTTACAAAAACAAAACAATTTAAAGAAATTTTACATTCCGCAATAGAACATAGAGGGCCAACTCTAATCCACCTAAAGACCGATTTACGAGACTTGGCAGCTTCAGGGATGAAGCTTGGTAGCCGTTGACGTGATAAACACTGACCCATCAAATAATGTAGTGGATAATTTCTCAGAGTACACGTTTACGGTGCTAACCTCCATCAAAGATGTCAAAGCTGAGACATGGGATGCCTGCATAGATGAAAGCTATCCCTTTGCTAAACACGCCTTTCTTAGTGCCTTGGAAACAAGCAATTCTGCGAATGCTGATACCGGTTGGCTTGGACAACATATAATCATGAAGAATAAGCTCGGGCAAACAGCTGGTATAGCTCCCATGTATTTAAAAAACCACTCCTATGGTGAGTACGTCTTCGATCACGGTTGGGCAAATGCTTTTGAGCAAGCTGGGGGTCGTTATTACCCAAAACTGCAAATATCGATACCGTTCACACCTGCAACAGGTCCGCGGTTACTTGTTAATAGAACAGCAACACAGCATGCAAAACACGATGATAACGTTATTTATCAAGCCTTGCTTTCCGCGTGTATCTCACGATGTGAGCAAGTAGGTGCGTCCTCCATTCATGTTACCTTTCCCAACGAATTTCAAGCTCAAATACTGCAAAGTTGTGGGTTGATGTTACGGACAGGAATTCAGTATCACTGGAAAAACAGAGGATATAGCGATTTTGAAGATTTTCTTAGCTCTTTAACCTCTCGCAAACGTAAACAAATTCGACGCGAACGAAAAGAAGCATCTGCATCAGGATTACAATTTAATGTATTATCAGGCGATGAGATTAAGGAGCATCATTGGGATGCATTTTATTCTTTTTATCAACATACCAGTGGCCGAAAGTGGGGAATACCTTACCTCACAAGGGATTTTTTTAGTCTTCTTGGTGAAAAGATGAGCAACCAAGTAGTGCTAATGATGGTCGAAAACGGAACCCGCCCGATCGCTGGAGCCCTTAACTTAAAAAGTGATGAAATTTTATACGGTCGAAATTGGGGTGCAATAGAATTTCATAAGTTTCTTCATTTTGAAGTATGTTACTATCAAGCCATTGATTATGCCTTAGCAATTGGCTTGAAATCTGTAGAAGCGGGAGCTCAGGGAGAGCACAAACTCATTAGAGGTTATATGCCTTGTCAGACTCATAGTGCTCATTGGATTGCCAACAAGTCTTTTCGTGGGGCGGTAGAGAAATATTTAGAGCAAGAAACCAAAAATATTGGAGAAGAAATCTCTTTCCTTGATTCCCTAACTCCGTTTAAAACCAAAAAATAAGGACTAGGTAGCTATTACAATAACATTTACCTGATACCGATATCTCTTATTTAAGATATCCTATCTTAATGAGTCACTCTCCCAATCTGAAACAATCTCGTCAGCCTTCTGAAAACTTACAGGTATCCGACTTTGAGGGGGAGCTCCGTCAACCCATGCTGGGAAAAGAACCTCGACAAAAGACTCATCGCCATTAACGTGGGTTTTTACTAACTCGCGGGATTTTATTTGCGGATGGGAAATTACTTCATCAATTTCGTAAATTCTCTCAAAACAGCAGTCAGCAGATTTAAATAACTCCTCCCATTTAACCATATCCTTTAATTTGATAAGTTCAGATACTTCAGATATCAAAGAATCTTGCGGGCACTCTTCCCATTGACGTTTTTTCCATTCTGGTTTTTTAACCGTATCACAGAACTCCTCCCAAAATTTCTCCTCTACCGCACCAAGACTCATGAAGCGGTCATCTTTTGTTTTGTATATATTGTAAAATGCGGCGCCACCATTTAAGTAACTCTTCTTACGTGATATCTCGAATCCTGGTCTAAATGACGCAGTTAAGGTCCACATCTGCCAAGGCATCACAGACTCTGCTATACTTGTGTCAATAAAACACCCTTTACCTGTACCCCCAGGCCGATCTCGCCCCATAAGGCCTCCCATAACCGCTAGCGCTGCTTGAATTCCACTAGACCAATCAGCTGTAGGAGGAAAAGCCATCGACGGTTTTTCACCAGGCCCTGATGCGACCAGGCCGCCCATCAACGCCATATAATTAAGGTCATGACCCGCCCTAAATTTATAAGGGCCGTTTTGACCCCAGCCAGAGAGAGCGCAATAAACCAACCGGGGATTAAGCTCTCTAATACGCTTCTCCCCCAAACCAAGGCGGCTCATAACGCCAGGCCGGTACGACTCTACAATGACATCAGCATTCTTTATTAAACTTTCAATTTGCAAAATCCCCTCAGGCTTTTTCAGATTAATTTCTAAAACTCTTTTTGAGCCGTTGACAAGTTTGTACCAGACCGAAATCCCATCTTTATCAATTGGTCCAAATCGGCGCATGGGTTCACCTCCAGGAGGCTCAATTCGCACTACATCTGCCCCCATATCGGCAAGTAATAAAGTAGCATATGGTCCAGGCACATATTGGCTAAAATCTAGTACTCTGATACCCGATAAAAATTGAAAAGACACAGACTCAATCCCATTTGTTGAATAAAATACAATTCTCTCCAGTTTTGATGAATCAAAACTGCCATTAAGAGGTTTAACAAAGACCCCTTACCTCACTAACTCTTTTGAATCTTTTAAATGCTTCTGTTTCCTGTTTTGAGGTATTCCTTTTTGTTTGGGAAACGTGGGATAATCAAAACTTAGTTTTCCTTCTAGAACATCGACGCGCACAAGTCCGCCCTTAGATAATTTGCCGAATAACAACTCTTCTGCGATTGGTTTCTTTATGTATTCCTGAATGGTACGGCCAAGTGGCCTAGCACCGTAGGCAGGGTCATATCCCTTCCTAGCCAGCCATTTTTTTGCTAATAGGCTTAATTCAATTTCAACCCCTCGGTCTGCTAGCTGATCCTCTAGTTGCATAACAAACTTATCAACTACACGTGCAATTATCTTTGTAGGAAGATTTTTGAATCCAACAATCGCATCAAGCCGATTTCGAAACTCTGGTGTAAACGTACTTTTTATTGCTTCACTATCTTCATCTATTTGTCTGCTGCGTTCAAACCCTATAGCTGGCTTTACCAAATCAGCTGCACCGGCATTGGTAGTCATAATTAAAAGCACGTTTCGGAAATCAACCGTCTTACCATTATGATCAGTAAGTTTGCCGTAGTCCATAACCTGCAGTAGTACATTAAACAGGTCAGGATGAGCTTTTTCTATTTCATCCAACAACAGAACGGCATAGGGGTTTTTATCGATCGCGTCCGTTAGTAATCCTCCCTGATCAAAACCAACATATCCCGGAGGTGCTCCAATAAGACGAGAAATTGAGTGACGCTCCATATACTCACTCATATCAAATCTTACCAGCTCTATTCCAAGCGTGTGCGACAGTTGGCGAGCCACTTCAGTTTTTCCAACGCCAGTCGGCCCTGAAAAAAGATAACAACCTATCGGTTTTTCTACGTCTCGCATCCCAGCTCGTGCCAGCTTAATTGCAGAAGCGACTTGGCTCAGCGCCTCATCCTGACCAAATACAACAGTTTTTAAATTACGTTCTAAGTTCTTAAGTGATTTTTTATCACCATGGCTAACATTTTTGGCAGGAACCCTAGCTATTTTTGAAACTATAGCTTCTACATCCTTAATACCAATAGTCTTGCGCTTTCTATTATTTTCTCCGGAAGAAAGTTTTTGTGCGGCACCAGCTTCATCAATGACATCAATTGCTTTATCAGGCAATTGTCGATCGTTAATATATCGGTTTGACAACTCTACTGCTGAGCGAAGTGCTTCGCCAGTATAACGAACAGCATGGTATTCCTCGTAATAAGATTTTAACCCACGCAAAATATTTACCGCATCTTCTATCGAAGGTTCTTTGATATCGATTTTCTGAAAGCGACGAACTAACGCCCGATCCTTTTCAAAGTAATTTCTATATTCCCTATAAGTAGTGGAACCTATACAACTAAGAGATCCGCTCTGTAACGCCGGTTTAAGCAGGTTTGATGCATCCATTGCCCCCCCTGAAGTTGCACCAGCACCTATGACCGTATGAATTTCATCTATAAAAAGTATGGCGCCAGAATACGCCTGCAATTGCTCCATAACGGCAGTCAGGCGCTCTTCAAAATCTCCCCTATAACGAGTTCCAGCTAACAAAGATCCCATATCCAAGGCAAAGATTGTCGCTTCACGTAAAACTTCTGGTACTTCTCCTTCAAAAATTTTCCTAGCTAAGCCCTCGGCAATAGCCGTTTTTCCAACCCCAGAGTCTCCTACAAACAACGGGTTATTTTTTGTTCTTCTACATAGCACCTGAATTGTTCGTTCGATTTCATTCTTGCGACCAATCAATGGATCAATTTTTCCATTTGCAGCCTTCTCGTTGAGATTGACACAATAGTTGTCTAACGCCTCACAGCCATGTTTCACATCAGATTCATTTTTATTTTGCGTATCATCACCAGCTATATTTTGTTCTTCATTGACCCGTTGATTCACCTTCGCAATACGGTGAGAAATATAATTTACTGCGTCCAACCGCGACATGTCCTGTTCATTTAAAAAATATACTGCATGAGATTCCTTCTCAGTAAAAAGAGCGGCAAGTACGTTCGCACCATTAGCCTCACCCTTCCCAGAAGACTGGACATGCAATACTGCTCGCTGCAGTACACGCTGAAAACTATTCGTAGGAAGGCTATCTTCCAATTTATCAACCACAATGTCCTGAAGCTCAGTATCCAAGAACGCCTTAAGGTCACTGCGCAGTTTTTCAATATTAATACCACATGCTCGTAGGACGACCACCGCGTCAGTGTCATCACAAAGAGCCAATAGGAGATGTTCGAGTGTCGTTAACTCATGACCTCTATGTTTGGCTAATGAAAGCGCTCGGTGCAACGATTTTTCTAACTCCGCAGATAACATATTTTAAAGCCTATTTGTAATACTTAAATAATTAGTTAAGAGTTAATCCTTTTCCATAGTGCATTGAAGAGGGTGTTCATTTCTACGAGAAAAGTCCATCACTTGAGCCACCTTTGTTTCAGCAACCTCAAAAGAATAGACTCCACAGATTCCAACTCCCTTCCGATGAACATGCAACATTACCTCTGTGGCTTTCTCATCCGCCATACTAAAAATACTTGTTAAAACTAATACGACAAATTCCATAGGTGTATAATCATCGTTTAGAAGCAGCACCTTATACATAGACGGTTTCTTTGTTTTAGGCTTGGTCTTAGTTAGGGTTACGGTGCCGTCACGCTGTCCTGTATTATTTTTATCTTCACTCATAAATTTATCACAATATGTCAAATTATAATAATGTTCCGAACCCTCTTGACCGTTTCACTCAGCCCACGATTTCAGTTTGTGAAAAGAAATAAGAGATCTCTATTATAGCATTCTCTTTGGAATCTGACCCATGAACAGAATTGGCTTCCACAGACTCCCCGAAATCCTTTCTGATTGTTCCTTCATCTGCATTCGCTGGGTTTGTTGCCCCCATAACTTCTCGATTAAGACTAATCGCATTATCCCCTTCAAGTACTTGTGCCACTATTGGGCCTGAAGCCATATAACGACATAAGTCTCCATAAAAGGCGCGTTCAGCATGAACTACATAAAATAATTGCGCCTGTTCAAGCGTCAATAATAACCGGCGTTGACCAACGATTCTTAAACCAGCATCTTCAAAACGTTGATTAATTGCTCCCGTCAAGTTTCGCCGAGTTGCGTCGGGTTTAAGAATAGAAAGAGTCCTTTCAATTGCCATTTGTAAACTCCCAAAAATTAAGATGGCGCGTTATAATTGTTTTAACCTCACCAATCAACAAAGTTCTATTTTATTTCTCTTTAAACCAAGCACCACCTTCTCCCTGTTTCCAGAAAGTCAATTGATAATCCTCGGCTTTATAGTTAACCCATCTATTGCGAGCATCGCTACATGCAATTTTGCTATTACCATCGAATATGTCTAAATAACGACTAACCCCATCCAAAAAGCTTAATTTTGCTCCATCGAGAGCTATAGCAACATCCGCATTATTTATATTTTCAATTATCTTCTCTCGTCCCGTGGACAACAGTATGGGATGATCGTGACAATACTCATCACTTACCGTTCCATGTGCCAAGAATGAAGTCGAGATTTGCGTCCAAAGAGCTAGGCTAAGTGAAGATATTCGATCATCTGAACTACTAATTACACGCACACGATGATGCGAATCAAGAGCCTTTTGTAGGAGAGTGCATAATGCATTTTCCAACGATGTAGTTCGGAGCTGGTAAAATGCCAATTCAGCCATCTATTCTTTCACAACTATAAGGTTGCATCATACAACCAAAATACGACATTGTCAGACCTCATAATAATCAGTCACTAATTGGTTTAGGAGTCGCACTCCAAATCCTGAAGCCCCCTTAGGTACGATGGGATCATCTCCTCCCTTCATCCAAGCCATTCCCGCTATATCAATATGCGCCCACGGCGTCTCTCCAACAAAACGTTCTAACAGTTGAGCTGCAGTAATGCTTCCTGCCTCGCGACCCTTACCAACATTTTTCATATCAGCAATCTCAGAATCAATATCTCTATCGTAACGTGCACTCATCGGTAACCGCCAAACTTCCTCACCTGAAACCTTTCCTGCAGCAATTAATCGATTAGACAATTCATCGTCATTACTGAATAAGCCAGCCTGATAGGTTCCTAAAGAAACTATAATTGCTCCTGTTAGAGTTGCTAGATCAACTATAAAACGCGGGGAAAAGGTTTTTTGCGTGTACCAAAGAGCATCAGATAAAACGAGTCTTCCCTCAGCATCGGTGTTAATTACCTCGATAGTCTGTCCCGACATGGTAGTCACGACATCTCCCGGCCTCTGAGCATTTCCATCTGGCATATTTTCCACTAGTCCAACAACACCAACAACGTTGGCACGTGCCTGACGACCTGCCAGAGCTTTCATCAACCCTATCACCGCACCAGCACCGGCCATGTCATATTTCATTTCTTCCATGCCGCCTGAAGGCTTGATTGATATACCCCCGGTATCAAATGTGACGCCCTTACCTACAAATGCAAGAGGCTTATCATTTTCTCTGGAACTTCCGTTCCACTGCATAATAGCAATGTATGAATCTCTGCGACTTCCCTGTCCCACGCCCAAGATAGCCCCCATCCCAAGCTCTTTCATTCGTTTCTCTGAAAGTAATTCTACATCAACGCCAATTTTTGTAAGAGATTCAATATCCTCTACAATGGTAGATGGGTATTTAATGTTACTAGGTTCCGATACTAAATCCCGAGTAAAATATACACCATCAGCAACATGTTGGAGTTTCAAAAATGCCTGCTCGAAGTTACTTATGTTTTCGGACATCAAGGTAAGTGTTTTCAATGAAGGCTTTTCTTCATCCATTATGTGTGTTTTATATTTATCAAAACGATAAGCTGCCAGTCGCGCACCAAGGCCTACCTCTGCAACCATCTCTTCGGTTGTAAGGGGGCAATCATTGGGACTTTCAATCACAATGCTAGCAAACTCGTCGCCTGTTTTGTTAACAGCAGCAACCGCTGAAGCTCCCATACCTTGAATCTGTAATTTACTAATATCACTGGGAATACCAAGACCAACTAGAATTAATCTAGAAATGTCTATACCAATTACTCCGTTCAATACCAAAGTAGTGTTCTTCTTTCCTGTAAAACGTGGGTTGGTCGAAATTCCTTTAACCAACTCTCCAGACATAAGCCGATCAATTTCAATACCCATGGGTGAAAGTGTGCAACCCTCTACAACACCAAGGACAAGCGCTCCGGACTCGGGCACTAAAAACTCAGAAGATACGATTTTCATATTACCTCTTTATATAATACCTAGATCAATGGAATTGTTTTCCAATCACGTATATTAAACTATCCTTATGCACAACAATGGGGAAGTGGTATTCTCAGAAAAATGCTTTAATGCTCAAATATAGACGTTTTGAAAATCTGGTTAACCACTTAAAAGTCGTAGAAACATGTTTAAATGTTATATAATTTTAAAAGATCTATAGTCATATGACTTGGCCACACTCTTGTCAGTCTAGATCCAAATTTAGATGGCTGTACAGTTTAGAACAGGACAAAAGCTTTGTAAGGACGCTATAATCGCCCATGCTCCGACATCAGCGCTATATTCTGAAGCAACTTTTAGGCCCTTTTGTCCTGATAGCGATTGGCCTAACCCTCGTGATATGGCTTACACAATCACTTAGACTGGTTGATTTAATAGTAAATAAAGGTCTGTCCCTTAGTACTTTTTTTTATTTCAGCTTGCTATTATTACCAACATTTATTGGCGTTATTTTGCCCATAGCTTTATTTAGCGCCATATTATTTGCTTATAACAAGTTGGTTATAGATAGCGAAATTGTATCACTAAGAGCAGCTGGATTAAATACTTGGTCACTAGCATCTCCAGCCATCTTATTGGCTACGATAGTATGCATCATTGTTTACGCTATTAACCTTTATTTTATTCCTACAAGTTATCGAGAATTTAAAAGTCGCCAATTTGTTGCACGTGCTGATTTCTCATCAGTGTTACTCCAAGAGGGGGTTTTTACTGATTTAATCGACGATGTAACAGTATATGTGCGCGCTGGAGGCCGAGATGGTATGCTGCGAGGTATATTAGTTCATGACAACCGCGTTGCTGGTCAACCTATAACGATGATGGCTGAACGTGGAGCTTTGGTAAAAACAGAGGAGGGCCCACGCTTTGTTCTGCTCAAAGGAAACCGACAAGAAATTAATAAAGACCAAGGACAATTATCTTTACTTTACTTTGATAGTTACGCGCTAGATCTTGGCCAATTTGCCAAGGATCCATCAAGTCGATGGCGTGAACCCAGAGAACGCTACGTTCATGAGCTATTTAATCCCGGGGATAATGATGATGATCAACGTAATATTGGAAAATTTCGGGCTGAAGCCCATCAACGTATAGTGACACCCTTGTTTTCCTTTGCCCTAACGGCAATTGCTCTTTCAGCTTTACTGAGTGGCCACTTAAACCGGAGAGGTCAGTGGCAAAGAGTCCTTACCGCAATTGCCGGAGCATTTGCTTTTGAGGCTGTTGGACTCGGACTAGTAAATGCGGTCGCTAAAACTCCAAACATGGCGCCATTAATGTATCTTAATATTTTCATCGCTATAGCAATATCTCTGTTTTTCCTAAGTAGTCGCTTTCGCAAGCATATATTTTATCGATTTTCCACCTTAAAAATTATAAATCGTTGAATTGATATAACACTATGCGCCTATCAAGCACATTTTCCTTTTACATAACACGCCAATTTACAATTGGGATGTGCCTAGTATTCCTAATCTTTATGGCTACCATATTTATTTTTGATGCTGTGGAGATGATGCGTAGAGGCTCCGGTCCAAACCGTGAACTTGCTACAATCGGAATTCTATTGCAAATGGCTATGTTGCGTATTCCCTTTATGGCGCAAAAAGCGTTACCATTTGCAGCGCTAGTTGCCGGACTCTGGACGTTTGCTAGGATGACACGAACGCAAGAACTAGTGGTTGCTCGTGCTGCAGGTGTTTCTGTTTGGCAATTTCTATTGCCAACCCTTATATTAGCCCTTGCCCTCGGCATATTTATGATGACAGTGTTCAATCCTATGTCTGCCGCAATGGTTTCCCGATACGAACACATGGATGCCAAATACTTACGTGGAAAATCTAGTTTACTAACTCTTTCAACATCCGGGATCTGGCTTCGTCAAGGTGATGGCAATAGACAATCCGTTATTCATGCACAGCATCTTAATCAGGAGAGCCTTACTCTACATGATGTAATAATTTTTCAGTATGAGCATGACGATTTATTTATTCGGAGAATAGATGCAAGCAAGGCTCAGCTTGAGGTAGGTTATTGGAATTTAGAAGACGCTGTTCTAACAAGCCCAGATCAACCAGCCAAATTTGAGGATCTCTATACAATGTCTACAGAACTCACTTTTGAAAATATTGAAGATAGTTTTGCTCCTCCTGAAACATTATCATTTTGGGCCTTACCAGGATTCATAGAAGTTCTCGAAGCGTCAGGTTTCTCTACCGTGCGACATCGATTACATTTACACTCCCTTCTTTCCGGGCCTCTACTCCTTTGTGCAATGGTATTTATTGCTGCTACATTTTCATTACGGTTTTCGAGAAGAGGTGGAACTTGGCTTTTAATTTCAGCTGGGGTTTTGTCTGGATTTATCCTGTATTTTGTTTCAGACTTAGTGCTAGCATTCGGTTTATCCGGCCAAATTCCGCCGGCACTTGCTGCCTGGACTCCAGCCGGTGTGTTTACACTAATTGGTGCTGCAAGCCTATTTCATATGGAAGATGGCTAACGTAGAAAACCATGATCTATTTCTTTTTAGCAACACTCGCTCTCCTTATATCAGCAACTCTCACAAGTACACTAGCAGAAACTTTTAAAGCTGAATTGGACAGAGCGGATGCTAAAAAGCAGGTTTTTATGAGTGCGAACAGTCTCTCCTACTATAAGAACAGCGCCCTTATCATTGCGTCCGGAAACGTCGAAATATCGCAAGGCGGGAGAATCTTAATTGCTGATGAGGTATTATATAACGAAAGAACTGGAAGCGTTACAGCCACAGGCGATGTAACTCTATTGCAACCAAATGGTGAAGTAGTATTCGCAAATACAATTGAACTGTCAAATGAGATGAGTGAAGGCCTGGTTAAAGACTTAAGGTTGTTAATTGATACTCAAACACGTTTTGCTGCAAATAGTGCAAAGTTAAGCGGTGGCACTCGTACCGATATGAACAAGGCGGTTTTTTCACCCTGTCAATTATGTCCCGAAAACCCAAAAGAGCCGCCTCTCTGGCAAATCAAAGCTATTCGAATAGTGCATGATCAAAAAAACCAAGATATTGCCTATTATGATGCATGGTTAGAAGTATTCGGAATCCCGTTGATATATACGCCCTATTTTGAACACCCTGACCCTACCGTAAAAAGACGAAGTGGGTTTCTTGCTCCAACATATGGCTCTTCATCAAATATCGGCTTTCAACTTACGACTCCCTATTACTGGAACATAGCCCCCAACGAAGATGCAATCTTCAAACCAAAATTTACAGGCAATGAAGGTGTAGTATGGGGTGGAGAGTACCGTAATCTTTCAAGTGTTGGAAATTATAAAATGGACGGCAGCCTTGCCTACGTTTCTAAGAGAGATAACTCGGGAAAGAAAACTGGTAGCAATGAACTACGCGGCCATATATTTAGTGACGGGCAGTTTACCCTAAATCCGATTTGGAAATACGGATACGAGTTAGAAGGCGCAAGTGACGATACTTACTTAAATTTTTATCGTATCGAATCAAAAAGTACTTTGGTTACTCATCCTTATATTGAGGGCATTAATCGTCGCAGTTATGCCTCCGCTAATGCATATATTTTTCAGGGTTTAGACGCCACTGATAACCAAGACACAATACCAATCGTTCTCCCTTTGCTAGATTTTCATCATATCTCTGACCCTAATTACATCGGCGCCTATCAAACAGTTGATGCTAATATTCTAGCCCTTCACCGAGTAGAAGGCTCTGATAGTCGCCGATTGTCTCTAGAGGGGGGATGGCACCTTCCACACATTGATTCATCTGGTAATATTTTCAAAATATCCACAACACTCCGCGGTGATGCTTATCACGTAAATAATGTGAATTCCCTTGGGGCGTCACAAAGTGTGGATTCCCGAGGATTAACAGGGCGCATACGCCCAGAAGTGCTAGCAGAGTGGCGTCTACCATTAACGCGTAACTCAAAAAGTGTTCAGCAGTTGCTCGAACCAATTGTCCAATCAATATTGAGCCCATATGGTGGAAATCCGGGGAAAATACCTAACGAGGACAGCCAAGATTTCGAGTTTGATGCTACTAATCTGTTCAGTAACAACAGGTTTACCGGCCTAGATCGTGTAGAAGGCGGGCCTCGCTTTAATTACGGAATACGTTTCGGTTTATTCGGCACCCGGGGGGGTAATGCAAAAGCGATAATTGGACAAAGTGCCAGGTTGAAAAAAGACCATACATTTAATTCAGGAAGCGGCCTGGAGAACAGATTTTCAGATTATGTTGGAAATATAAATATTTCTCCTAGGGAAAATTTTGACTTCTCTTACCGGTTTCGCATAGCGAAAAAAAACTTTTCTGCCCGTCGGAATGAAATCGGACTTTCTGCCGGTCCAAAAGCCATAAGCGTAAACCTGAATTATGCAATGCTTAAAGAGCAAATCTCAGAAACTGATACTACTGCGTTCGCTAATCGTGAAGAGGTGGTTGCCAACACCACTTTGCGACTGACTAACGATTGGAGAGTTGGTGCAGGAACAAGACGTGATCTGACTGGTTCTGGAGGAACCATTGATTGGAGTGGTGCATTGACTTATGAGAATGAATGCCTCCTCCTTACAACTCAACTAAAAAAGAATTTCACCCGTGATCGAGAAATTAAGCCAGAAAAAAGCTTGTCGTTTAAAATTAAATTAAAGGAATTAGGATAAACTCATGAAACATGATGACTCTTCAACTAGAAATGTTTGCTGAAAGACACCGAAGTTACTAATTTTGTTAGATGTATAAAATACTTAAGATACTTCATCCCCGATTAGTGATTGCTGCTGCACTCAGCGTTTTGCTGATTACCGGTGTAATTATTTTTTCTAAACGTCCTTGTGCACAGGAAATTATGCGAATTGCCGCAGTCGTAAATGATCAAGTGATTTCGATTTACGACCTGGCAGCCAGAATAAATATGGTTGTAGCAGCTTCGAATCTAACAGACACACCGAAACTTCGGCGTCAAATTGCCCCGCAAATTCTCCAAAAATTAGTGAATGAAAAATTACAAATACAGGAAGCAGTCCGGCTCAATCTGCCAGTCACAGATACAGACATCAAAAATACCATAGTCCGAATTGAAAAGAACTTAGGAGTAACGGCCGGTGGTTTCGAAAAATTCATTACTTCCCGCAAACTAGATCGTGAAGCAGCTATACAGCAAGTTACAGCAGAAATAGCTTGGGGAAAGGTAATATCTGCTCGACTGCGCTCTAAAATTTCTGTAGGAGAAGATGAAATAGATGAGGTCTTGGTCAGACTGAAAAATAGTAAGGGACAACCAGAGAACCGCATAACGGAAATATTTCTTGCAATTGCATCTCCCGAGCAAGAAGAAGAAGTTACTCAAACAGCCAACAACCTAATAAGTCAACTCAGACAGGGCTCAAAGTTTTCGAGCATTGCGCGACAGTTCTCACAAAGCGCCACCTCCGCTGTAGGAGGTGATATAGGCTGGGTGATTTCAGGGCAATTACCTAAGCCAATCGAACAAGCACTATCAAATATGAAGAAAGGCGACGTATCGAATGTAATCAGAACATTTGATGGCGTGCATATTATTAAATTAGTTGACCGAAGATTTGTCTTAACTGCAGATCCGTTAGATGCCAAATTAACACTGATCCAGTTGGTTATGGGCGAAAAAATTAATAATCATATCCTTTTTAAAGAAAAATTAGATAATTTGCAGAACAAATCCATAAATTGTGATGATATTTTAAGTTTAAGTTCAGATTTTGTGTCATCACAATCCGGATACCTCGGCGAAGTTACTCTGCATGACATGTCTCCTGAATTACAAAAGGCTGTTCGTTCACTGCAGGTTTTAGAGATGAGTGAACTACTGTCTTTTGATAATAGCTACAGGATTCTAATGGTTTGCGAGCGAAAAGAAACAATCGTAAAGCAACCCTCACGATCAAATTTACGGGAAGATATTGGTACTAGACGTTTAGAACTAATGGCAAGACGTTATCTTCGCGACCTTAGGAGATCAGCATTTATTGACTTTCGGATCTAATTAGGAGATTGACTTTGGACAGTCTGGCAAAAACACTTTCCAAGTACCAACTCAATGCAAAAAAGTCTCTGGGGCAACATTTTATACTGGATCCCTCACTTTGCTCAAAAATTGTTCGCTCCGCAGGTTCTCTAGATCAATTCACCGTAATTGAGATCGGGCCAGGAATTGGGGGTTTGACTCGCGCTCTCCTACAAAACGGGGCCAAAAGGGTGGTGGCAGTTGAACGGGATAAGAGGTGTCTTCAGGCGCTTAATGAAATCTCTACAATTTGGCCTGGTCGCCTCAAAATTATTATTGGTGACGCACTAAATACTGATTTGTCAAAAAATATAGTAGGTCCAATAAAAATAATCTCCAATCTCCCCTATAACATTGGTACAGCCCTACTACTCGAATGGCTGAAAACACCACATCGATTTTTTAGTTTAACACTAATGTTCCAAAAAGAAGTGGCTACTAGGATTTTAGCAAGTCCTGGTAAAAAAGACTATGGGCGTTTGTCAGTCATGGCACAATGGTGTTGCTATACAAACCATCTGTTTGATATTAACCCAACAGCATTCACTCCTCCTCCCAAGGTTAATTCATCTTTAATTCAACTCACTCCTCGAGAAGTTCCAATATTTCCAACCGATCGCGATAGTTTAGAAAAAGTCACCTTGGCAGCCTTTGGACACCGCCGTAAGATGTTAAGGACAAATTTTAAAAATATATTTGAATACCCTGAGATTCTTTTGAGAGAAAACGGTATAGATCCGACAGCTCGAGCAGAAACACTCACCATAGAACAATTTTGCAAATTATCTCGCCAATTGTCCCAAACAATTGACCCATAGTAACAATTGTTTTACTTGATTATTTAACTCTCAAAAGAGTAGGGCAAATTACCTCGCAATATCCTTGTCCTTAATTTCTACAACCTATGAAAAATGGTGAAATTATACAGTAATAGTGATTTTAGTTTCATATCTCTAAACCATAAATATATTTGTAATGATTAAATTTCGTCAAGAAACCAAAGTTGATACTCCCGACATTGAAGCCCTGCTAGATGTTGCGTTTGGCAACCATCGTTATTCCCGCATAGCATACAAATTTAGATCTGGAGTTAGAGCAATTCCAGAACTATGCCTTGTTGCCTATAAATACAATCAACTTATAGGTAGTATAAGATTTTGGCCCATAGATGTTTCTGGCTCATCTGAAGGCCTCCTGCTTGGTCCGATAGCTGTTTATCCAACTTTCTCACGCTTAGGTATTGGCACTCAACTAATACAAAAGTCACTAGCTCTCGCAAAAACTGGTGAATACGACATAGTGGTTGCCTTTGGTAGCCATAAATATCTTGGTCGTTTTGGTTTTTGTAATCAACATAATCTTAAAATTGAAACTATAACCGATATCGACCAAGAACGATTTCTAGTGCTAGAACTAAAGTCTGGTTCGAGAACAACGGCAAACGGTCTTGTTAAAAAGGTAAACTCTTAATTTACCGCAAAATACCCCCATTTGTAAGAGATTGTACAAAATGATCTATATTTAAATAGCGCTTTCTACGGGCTCGTTCTGCTCTGAGAATGGCTTGGGCTGTTGCAACGCTATCATCTAGAGCAGTATTAATAATAACGTAATCATATTCCTTATAATGGCTCATCTCATTGACAGCCTGATCCATTCTTTGTGCCACCACTTTATCACTATCTTGTGATCGTCTACGCAAGCGATTTTCTAATTCCTTCAATGACGGGGGCAAAACAAAAACCGTAACTAAATCCCTCGGAGAAGTTGCAGCAAGCTGTTGTGCGCCTTGCCAGTCAATATCGAAAATTACATCCATTTCGTGCGCAAGCAATTCCTCAACATGATCCCGTGGTGTACCGTAACAGTGCCCAAAAACCTTTGCGTGTTCAAGAAAACCGCCCTGCTCAACAATTTTATCAAACCTAAATTGATCAACGAATTTATAATCACGACCCTCCAGTTCATCAGGTCGTTTTGGCCTTGTAGTGACTGAAATAGACATTTGAGTATTATTTTCAACCTCAAGTAGTCGCCGCGCAATGGAGGTTTTTCCTGCACCAGAAGGAGAAGACAAAACGAATAGTATGCCTCGCCTTGCAATTTGCATCGACATATTAGCTCTACCCTTCAACCATTATCATTCTATATTTTGAACTTGCTCACGGAATTGATCTATAACAGTCTTTAATTCTATGCCGATCTCACATAACTTGTGGTCATTTGACTTAGCACACATGGTGTTTGCCTCTCGGTTTAGTTCCTGAGCCATAAAGTCAAGTTTTCGTCCTATTAAACCACCTTGTTCCAGCAGCTTACCTACACCCGCTATGTGACCTTCAACACGATCCAATTCTTCACGGATATCAATTTTTACAAAAACTAATGCCAGCTCCTGTGCCAACCGTTCTTCGGGAATACTTACCCCATCACAATCGAGTAAAGTATTAACATGTTCGTTAATTCTTTCTTTGATTCTATTGGATCGCAAGTCAGCGCTGGTTCGAGCTTGGTCGATAAGAGATTCCATAGAAGCCAGTTGATTAGCCAACACCTTCTTTAATCTTTCACCTTCATACGCTCGCGCAACCTTCAAATCATCTAAGACTCTATTGAGGTCAGACTCTAGTACGTTAAATTTAGCGCTCTCCTCTATCGAAAATTCTACCTCTGATTTTCTTTCTAACACTCCAGGTAAGGCCAACATGCCATCTAACCTTGGTGGCTTAACGCCTGATTTTTTGACATAATCTTGAGTGATAGCTATTAAGTCATTTAATAGTTCACGGTTAATTTCAAGCCTCGAATTTCCTTGATGTGATTTTAGTTTCAAGATAACAGACACGGATCCACGCGAAAATCGCCTAGCAGCTGCTCTTCTAATAATTGGCTCGAATAACTCCATTCCATTACAAAGTTTGCATCTTAAGTCAAATGTACGACCGTTAATACTTTTAGCTTCCCAAACATAATCAAAGGATTCATTAGAGCCCTCAACTTGAGAAAACCCTGTCATACTTTGAACTGTCACTTATATTCCTTTCAAGCTAATAAAATTTACTAAATCACTGCGATAAAGTTAATATATACTGATCGAAAGGTAGAACAACCTCTCAACTATATCATAAATTATTTTTGCATACGTTGGTTCTCAGCATTTCTAAATTTACGCCATATCGCTACATTTTTATTGTGTTCGGCTAGGGTATTAGCAAAAACGTGGCCACCATCTGGACTAGCTACAAAATAGAGCGCATCCGTATCAGTAGGGTGAAGTACCGCTTCGATGGAAGCACGGCCTGGATTAGAAATTGGGCTAGGCGGTAATCCTTTATACAAATAAGTATTAAATGGGCTGTTAATTTTAAGATCTTCGCGACGCAATGCTCGGTTTAATGCCGACAACCCTTTTGTAATTGCGTAAATTACTGTCGGATCTGACTGTAATCTCATGTTTTTCCGTATTCGGTTAATAAAAACACCTGCTATTTTTCCCCTTTCATTAGTGAAACCAGTCTCTTTTTCAACAATGGAAGCTAACGTTACTACCTGATCTATCGTTAGAAATGGCAAGTTAGAAGAGCGATCCTTCCATAACTTTCCCATTAACCTTTCGAAAGTTATCTTCATACGCTGTACTATACTCTCTCGAGAGTCACCCCTACGAAAATAATATGTTTCGGGCAACAGCGTCCCCTCAAGCGGCACTATACGTATTTTCCCTTTCAAACCTTCAGTATTTTTGATTAACTGTAAAATTTCATTGCTGGTTAATCCTTCTGGAATTGTTAGACGATAGTTAACTACTTTCCCAGATAATATAATTTCCATTATTTCACGCGGGGTAGCATGAGCGGGGAATAAATACTCCCCTGCCATTAGTGAACCGCCGTCACCATTCCGCCAAACACCAAAAACAAAAACTTTATAATCGTCTATAACACCAACTGAATAAAGCTTGTCAGCAATCAACTGAACACCGCTACCTGCCATTATATTCACCTTAGCAGGCACTGAATGCGAACCGGGCGAATCAAAAGCTCTTTCTAGGAAATAGCCCCATATTCCTAGGGCTCCAATAATGATAATAAATGCAACTATAATCCATGTTAAAATACGTCGAATGGGCCTAGCCACAGCCATTTACAAGTTAAGAAACCTTACCAACCACCAGCGTTGCATTAGTTCCACCGAATCCAAATGAATTGGACATAGCCCGAACAACTTTTCTTTCCTTCGGTTGCAATGGAACCAAATCAAGGTCACAACCTTCAGACGGTTGTTTAAGATTAAGCGTTGGTGGCACCACGCCGTGATTAATTGCAAGTATTGAAAATATACATTCAACGCTGCCTGCTGCCCCTAGTAGATGGCCAATAGACGATTTTGTTGAAGACATAGATAAGCGCTCAGCCGACGCACCAAACAGGCGCTTCACCGCATTCAATTCAATTTCGTCTCCGAGCGGCGTAGAAGTCCCATGGGCATTAATATAATCTATCTCATCAGTATTTAACCCTGCCCTATTTAAGGCATGACTCATAGACTTAAACCCCCCAGACCCGTCCTCAGGTGGTGCTGTTATGTGAAATGCATCACCACTCATACCGTACCCTAAAATTTCTGCATAAATAGTTGCTCCCCGTCTTTTGGCATGATCATACTCTTCAAGAACCACAACTCCAGAACCCTCACCCATAACAAATCCATCACGATCCACATCCCATGGTCTGGACGCTTGCTCTGGAGTATTGTTAAAACCAGTTGAGAGGGCTCTGGCCGCTGAAAAACCAGCTATACCAAGGCGTGTGACACCAGCTTCCGCCCCTCCCGCAACCATTACATCCGCTTCGTCAAGCATTATCAAACGGGTAGCATCACCTATGGCATGTGCACCCGTAGAGCAAGCAGTCACTACTGAATGATTGGGGCCCCTGAAACCATATCTTATTGAGACGTGCCCTGAAGCAAGATTAATTAAACTTGAGGGGATAAAAAAAGGACTAAGCCCTCTAGGCCCCTTCTCATGAACTAGTATCGCTCCTGCTGCAATTGTCTGCAAACCACCAATACCAGACCCTATCATTACTCCAGTGCGATCTTGATCTTCTTCCCCTTGTGGCTTCCAACCAGAATCCTCAACAGCTTGAACAGCAGCCCCCAAAGCAAAAACGATAAACTGGTCCATACGACGCATGTCCTTGCTGGACACATAATTAATAGCGTCAAAGTCTCCAGGATCATTCCCTTTAGGTACCATAGCAGCAATCTTTGCTGGAAGATCTGAAACGTCGAAGCTATCTATCGGCCTCACCCCAGACTTCGCCTGCATAAGGCTCTCCCAACAGTACTTTACGCCATCACCAAGGGGCGTCACGAGACCCATACCCGTAACTACCACTCTCCTCACAGCGAACCGCCTTCTCTTCGAGAATATTGGTTATGCGGTATATTTGAACCAGCCATTGGGCAGTCCTTGCCAAATAATTTAAGAGCTATCAGGTAATTTGCTCTATATAATTCATGGCATCTTTGACGGTCAGAATTTTTTCTGCAGCATCATCCGGTATCTCACAACCGAACTCCTCTTCAAAAGCCATCACGAGTTCAACTGTGTCTAAACTATCTGCGCCTAGATCGTCAATAAAACTCGCGCCATCTGTTACTTTATCTTCATCGACGCCCAAATGTTCGACGACTATTTTTTTAACCCTTTCGGGGATACTACTATCACTCATTAATCATTCCTTGGGATGTTGCGTCGCAATCCATTTTTACAGTCTATAATAAGCTCAAAACTCGGAAGGCACAGCCTTAAAATTAAAAATTAATAACGAATCTCAAAACCAACCTTTCCTGAAGGGGTCGCTAGGTAACATACTTCTCATAGGATTGCCACCAATCAGCTGCTTAAATTATATCATGGCCATCCCACCATTGATATGCAACGTTTGCCCGCTCACATATGAAGCCTCTTCACTGGCTAAATATACGCAACCGGCTGCAATATCGGTCACCTTACCGATTTTTGCACTTGGAATTGCAGAAATCACGTTTTCTCGCTGTTTATCGCTCAATTTGTCAGTCATAGCAGTTTCTATAAACCCTGGTGCAACACAATTCACTGTAATTCCCCTAGTCGCAACCTCTAAAGCTAATGTCTTAGCCATTCCCGTCAAACCTGCCTTTGAAGCAGCATAGTTGGCTTGACCAAAATTTCCCATAGCTCCCACGACAGATGTTACAAAAATTATACGTCCCCAACGAGCTTTCATCATAGGCTTAATGGAGGCTCGAGCGAGTCGGAATCCCGCGTTTAAATTAATATTTAGTACCTCCAACCACTCGGAATCCTTCATTCTAATTGCCAGATTATCTTGTACAATTCCAGCAGAATGCACCAATATATCCACACCACCCATTATTTCACACGCCCGTTCACAAAGGTTATCAATAGAACTGGCATCACTCAAATCGCAGGGCAGGGCAAAAACTCTATCCCCTAGCCTCGCACTAAAGTCATTCAAAATCTCTGCTTTACTTCCTGAAATTACCAGTCCAGCCCCTTGCGAGTGTAATGCTTCAGAGACTGCTGTTCCAATCCCACCAGTAGCACCAGTTACCAAAGCCCGTTTTCCTTCTAAATTAAACATTTTAATTCCTATATATTACAAAGACTTAAGAAAGTTCTCAATCTGTTCAACATTTCCAACCGATATTGCCGATAGACCAGAATCTATTCGTCGGGTCAAAGCTCTCAATATGCTACCAGAGCCAATTTCTGCAACTAAATCAATTCCATCGCCACTCATTGTCATTATAGTTTCCCGCCATCGAACCATATGGGTTACCTGTCTTTCGAGTAGCACTCGAATTTCAAGAGGTTCGATCACTTTTTGAGCAGTAACATTAGCAATTATTGGGACTGACGGTTGACTTATAACGGTTTTTGCGAGTGCTTCAGACATAATCTCAGCCGCAGGCGACATCATAGTACAGTGAAATGGCGCGCTGACTGGCAAAATTACGGCCTTCTTTACACCCAAATCAGTGGATATGGCGATAGCTCTATTTATCGCATTTACTGAACCACTTATAACCACTTGTCCTGACGAGTTATCATTTGCAATGTCGCAAACCTCACCTTTGGAAGATAATTCAATAATTTTTTCAGCAGTTTTTATGTTTGCCCCAATTAGAGCGGCCATTGCTCCCTCTCCAACCGGCACCGCGTTTTGCATTGCCTCTCCACGCAAACGTAGTAGATTAGCAGCATCTTGTACATTGATGGCCCCTGTGGCTGCCAATGCCGAATATTCACCTAAAGAGTGACCTGCTACAACCTCTACAAAGTCATTGATGTTTTTCTTATGCTCGCTTTCAATTATGCGCACTACAGCTATTGACATGGCTAACATTGCAGGTTGAGTGTTGCGTGTTAAACGCAACTCCTCTTCGGATCCATAAAAAATTAGTTTGGATAGTTTTTCTCCTAGGGAGTCATCTATCTCTTCGAAAACCTCCCGTGCCACACTAAAATTATTGGCTAAATCGTGCCCCATTCCAACAATTTGTGACCCTTGCCCCGGAAATACGAATGCTCTTTGCACTATGATGTCTCTTCTAATATTACAAATATGTATTCTTTCCCAAGGGTTAACTGCTATAAGGAAACTGTCAAGCGCCCTTGCGTGCTGTTACCAATAATGTATAGTGCGGCGCCCCAGTGATACTGAAAATGTATTTTTTGTGGAGATTTTTATTCTAAACCTTATAGGTACTTAGTGTTGAGGAGACACTTTAACATGGCACTTTATGAGAACACCCTAATTGCCCGTCCAGATATCTCGAGTCAACAAATTGAAAGTTTATCCGAGCAATTTCAAGAAATCGTTCGTGATAATGGAGGACAAGTGGCAAAAACCGAATATTGGGGCCTCCGGAGTCTAACCTATAAAATAAAAAAGAACCGAAAGGGACACTATCTCCATATGCAATTAGACGCACCTGCGGAAGCGATACACGAAATGGAACGCAATATGCGTATTAGTGAAGATGTAATGCGTTATTTAACTATTAAAGTAAACTCATTAGACCCTGAGCCTTCAGCCGCAATGATGGGTAAAAGTTCCAAAGAATCTAAAGAAAAAATTGAAACAGAAGGCACTGATGAAACTGGAAAGGGCGTTCAAAAAACTGAAACTCTAGAGGCGTCTCCTGACACTCCTTCAGAAGATGATATTGATGATAAAGACGTAAACATAGATACTGAAAGTAATTAAGGTCAGTAGGACAACACTGAAAGATTTTAGAATAGGATATAGGAATGGCAGATACTTCACAAAACCGTGATAACAGTTACCGTGATGGATATTCAAACCGCGGGGGTCGCCGCGGTAATGGTGAGCTACCCTCAGTCTCTTTCCCTCGCAGACCATTTTTTCTGCGTCGGAAGTCATGTCCATTTAGCGGCCCAGGTGCGCCGAAAATTGACTATAAAGACGCCAAGTTATTGTCACGCTTTTTGTCTGAGAGGGGCAAAATTGTACCAAGCCGAATTACAGCTGTATCGTTAAAAAAACAGAGGGAATTAGCACGTGCTATAAAAAGAGCAAGACATCTAGCGCTTTTACCCTACTCAATACATTAATGCCTACATTGATAAAATATTAATTACTAATTTTCGCCCATTTAGGAGCAACTTATCCATGGAAATCATATTACTAGAACGCATTGATAAGCTTGGAGCATTGGGGCAAATCGTAAAGGTTAAGGATGGATATGCCCGCAATTACCTGTTGCCTCAAAAAAAAGCTTTAAGAGCTACTAAAGACAATAAAAGACGTTTCGAACAGGAACGGGACGCACTTGAGAAACTTAATGATGAAAAAAGAAACACAGCGCAAACTGACGCCAACAAAATTGAGAATCGTCAATTTGTTCTCATTAGGCAAGCTAGTGATACCCTTCAACTGTATGGATCTGTAAGCGCAAAAGATATAGCGGAAGCTATAATTGCAACAGGAGTTGATATTAGAAGACAGCAAATTCGACTCGATAGACCTATCAAATCACTGGGTGTATTTGAGGTACGCATAGCGGTTCATCCAGAAGTGCTAATTAAAGTAAAAATAAACGTGGCACGATCAGAGGAAGAGGCTGATCTACAGGCCAAAGGTGGCTCCATTAGTGCTGGTGAAGAAAATGATAGTGTCCATGAAATAGATGAAATTAATACTGATAGTGTTGCAGAAGCGCTGTTTGAATCGCCCGAAAAAGAATTGGAGGCTCTGGCCGACTCGAATGAAAATAGCTCTTCGGAAACTATCTCTATTTCTGACCCTCAAAATAAGTCAAATGACCGGCCTGGCACTCCGGCCAGCGAAAGCCCAGCTGATTAGCTTTCGATTGGAACGAACAAGATGCTGTGTAGAGTTCTCTTCAAGACGTTAATAAGCTGGGGCACACTTCGAATTATCGATGCAAACGGCAATCATCACAAATATGGCGGAAAATCTGGGCCACAAATTACCGTTCGTTTGCACGACAAGTCCCTTCATCACAAGTTATTTTTTAATCCTAGGTTAGCCGTTGGCGAAGCGTACATGGACGGATCACTAACTTTAGAAGATGGAAGAACAATTATTGAATTACTAGATCTAGTTGGTGCTAATCTCGATATTCTAGAAACTTCTGAACACCATAGTATAGTTAAAGTTAGAAATTTTTTGACACCTGTTTTCCGGCCAATTCAGCAATATAACCCCATCCACAAAGCCAAAAAAAATGTAGCGCACCATTACGACTTGTCTGATGAGTTATTCGACCTTTTCCTTGATAAAGACAGGCAATACTCCTGTGGTTATTTTGAAACGCCCAATGATAGTTTAGAACAGGCACAGTTAGCGAAAAAACATCATTTGGCATCCAAGCTTATTTTGGACCAGCCCAGTCTAAATGTTCTAGATATTGGCTCAGGCTGGGGCGGGCTTGCAATATATTTACACCAACAGACAAAAGCTAACGTAACCGGACTTACTCTTTCAACCGAACAACATGCCTACGCGACGCAAAGAGCTAAGGATCTCGGTATTTCAGATAATGTGCGTTTTGATTTAAAGGATTATCGGTTGGAAAATGGGACCTATGATAGAATTGTCTCAGTCGGCATGTTTGAACATGTGGGAGTTAGTTACTACGTGAAATTTTTTAAAAAACTAAAAAGTCTTTTGGCCTCTGATGGTGTTTCGGTCGTCCATACTATTGCTCGCTGGGATGGGCCTAGCGTTACCAACCCTTGGCTTCGAAAATATATTTTTCCGGGTGGATATACTCCAGCTATGTCCGAAGTGTTTTCAGCTATCGAACGCACAGGATTAAAAGTACTGGATGTCGAATTTCTTAGATTACATTACGCCGAAACTTTAAAACATTGGTCAATCAATTTTCAGAAAAATAGAGATAAAGTAAAAAAGTTATATGATGAACGTTTCTGTCGCATGTGGGAATTCTATTTAGCTGGTGCAGAAACTGCATTCAGACGAAATAATCATATGGTGGCACAATTTCAAATCGCGAATGATCAGGAAGCCGCACCTTTAACAAGGAATTATATGTTCAATTGGAAACATAACCACCCTATTTAATTCTCTTTAGATAAGTTATCCCCGTATTTAACATAAATTTATCCCTGTCTTTTTTTGCTATTATTAATCCCTAGTGTATCCTTGTGGTGTAGCTTTGGGTTATAAAGGGGTATGGTCAGAACTACTTCAATAAATGCTATAAATGAAGACGCGGAAAAGCTGTCAGCTTATCGCACCCCACCCCACAACCTTGAAGCCGAACAGGCTCTACTAGGCGCTATTTTAATTAACAATGACGCGATTAATCACGTTCTCTCATTTCTAGATGCTTCACATTTCCATTTGCCGGTTCATGGACGAATTTTTGAAGCGGTACTAAAACTAATCGAAAGAGGCCAAATTGCAGACCCAGTATCCCTTAAACACTACTTTGAGAATGACGAATCTCTCAGTGACGTAGGAGGGGCGCAGTATCTAGCCCGACTGGCTGGATCAGCAGTTACAATTATTAATGCTGAACATTACGGGCATGCGATATTGGATTTATCACTAAGAAGATCATTAGTAAATATTGGTGAAGATCTCGTAAATAATGCATATGATGCATCGATCGACGAAAGTGCAACTACTCAAATAGAAAATGTAGAACAAAAACTATTTAATTTGGCCGAAAATGGCGTCACCGAGGGCGGATTTCAAGCTTTAAGTCACCCTCTCGGCTCTGCACTCGATATGATTACAGAGGCCTGCAAACAAGATGGAAACCTATCAGGCATAACAACGGGTTTCCTAGATATGGACAAGCTTTTAGGAGGTCTGCACAAATCTGATCTTATAATTATCGCAGGTCGGCCAGGTATGGGGAAAACAGCACTGGCTACAAATGTTGCTTTCAATGTTAGCAGCATATTTAAGCAAGAAATAAATAAGAACGGAAATATTCAAGGAGAAAAAGGTGCGAGGGTTGGTTTCTTTTCTCTTGAAATGTCAGCTGAACAACTTGCTACGCGGATACTGGCAGAAAGATCACAAATTTCTTCTGAAAAGTTACGTCGAGGTGAATTAAGTGATTCTGATTTTAGTAAAGTAGTTCGAGCTAGCCAAGAAATAGAAGCTTTACCTTTGTTTATTGATGATACTCCAGCGCTGAGTGTGGCGGGATTGAGAGCAAGAGCTCGTAGACTCAAGCGCCAGAGGGGTTTGTCATTAATAATTGTTGACTACTTACAACTTATGCGCCCGACGAGTAGCGCTCGCTTAAACAATAGAGTTTTGGAAGTATCCGAGATTACACAAGGTCTAAAAGCTCTTGCCAAAGAGCTTAACCTTCCGGTAATCGCCTTATCACAACTTTCTCGTGCAGTAGAACAACGTGATGACAAAAGACCCCAGTTATCTGATCTCAGAGAATCAGGGTCTATTGAGCAAGATGCTGATGTAGTGATGTTTGTTTATCGAGAACAATATTACTTAGCAAGAAAACAACCAGAGGATGGAACCATTGAACATGCTGAGTGGATGGAAAAAATGGAGCGCGTACACAACTTAGCCGAGGTAATTATAGCAAAACAGCGGCACGGACCCATTGGTAAAGTCGAAATGCTGTTTAACGAATATCTTACAAGATTCGCAAATTACGACCGTTCTCGTAACGGTGAAAATCCGGACGTCTCATTTAAGTAATTTGTAAAGAAGTTACTTGTTTAACTATTTTCTGCTGATAAACGAATTCATACTAAGAATGATATTATTGCTTTAATATCCTATATGATTTAAGCACGAACCACGTAACAGAACAGACATCTTTGGTTGGAGGTTCATTGGGCAGCAAAAACTCTCAATTCATCTGCCAATCCTGCGGCGCGACTAGGCCACGCTGGGAAGGTAAATGTGACTCCTGTGGCAGCTGGAATAGCATAATAGAAGATAGAACTTCGAAAATCGGTCGTAAGACTAATAACACCGCCGGCATAAGTGGATTAACTTTTGTAAATTTATCAGGGGAACACAAGTATCTATCTAGACATATAATCTCTATAGATGAACTTGATAGAGTTATCGGTGGTGGTATAGTTCCGGGCTCAAGCATACTGTTAGCAGGTGACCCTGGGATCGGTAAGTCAACGCTGTTGCTACAAATGGCAGCCGCTCTCGCAGCAAATAACATTTCATGTACTTATATTTCAGGAGAAGAAGGAATTGAGCAAGTACGCCTGAGAGCAAATCGATTAAATATAGCTGACAAACCTGTACGTCTAGCGACCGCCACCAGCATGCAAGATATTCTTTTAAGTCTTGAGACTGAAGAGACTCCTGATATCGTTGTCATAGATTCAATTCAAACAATGTATCTGGATACTCTAGATTCCTCCCCTGGATCGGTATCACAAGTTCGAGCCGCAACACAGGAATTAATACGTTTCGCTAAAAAATCAGAATCTGCAGTACTAATGGTAGGACATGTTACTAAAGAAGGTCAAATTGCTGGGCCAAGAATACTAGAGCATATGGTTGATACTGTACTTTATTTTGAGGGCGATCGTGGTCACCAATTTCGAATCATACGTTCTGTTAAAAATCGTTTTGGCCCTACTGATGAGATAGGTGTCTTCGAAATGACACCTAACGGCCTTAGTGAAGTACCAGACCCCTCTGCTCTATTTCTAAACCCAGGGAGGGAACAAGTATCGGGTTCGGTTGCCTTTGCCGGAATTGAAGGCACAAGGCCAATTTTCGTAGAAATTCAAGCACTTGTAGTTCCAACATCGTCCGCACCGGCACGCAGAACTGTCGTGGGTTGGGACTCTGGACGCCTTGGGATGATATTAGCTGTTCTCGAAGCTCGTACCGGTCTCACTTTTCAATCAAATGATATATTTCTGAATGTCGCTGGCGGATTGCGTATCTCTGAACCGGCAGCCGATTTGGCAGTTGCATCAGCAATCGTATCGTCTATTAGAAATAGCCCCATAAGCAAAAGTACAGTAGTGTATGGAGAAATTGGTCTCTCGGGTGAAATACGACCAGTAGGACACAACTCAATCCGGCTCAAAGAAGCCAATAAGTTGGGTTTCACAGATGCAATATTCCCTGGTCAGTTAAGGTCGGAAGGTAAACAAAATCGTAACTCTTATAAACTCTCATTTAACTCTATTAGACGAATTGAGGACCTAGTTGGGCTCATTGATACTTCATACCAGAATCCAAAGTAGGAAGTATAAAAACTATGGATAATTTTTTTATTAATCCGGTTGATATAGTTGTCGCACTAGTAATGCTTATTTCTGCTTTTTTAGCCTTCGCCCGCGGTGCTGTCCGTGAAATATTAGGTGTTAGTGCATGGGTGGGTGCTGCACTAGCCGCTGCCTTTAGCTTTCCACATATTAAATCATACCCCAGAAAATGGGTTAATGAAAACTGGCCGCAGTTAGATATGGGGGAAACGCTTGCGGATGCAGGAACAGCATTAATTCTTTTTATAGTGTCGCTAATCATATTGACAATATTCAACCAAATTATATCAGGCTATGTGCAACGAAGTCGTATGGGTGCATTAGATCGATCTATCGGATTTATCTTCGGCCTTCTTCGTGGAGCCATTATAATTTGTCTTGCATATATGCTCTTTATTTGGGCTGTTAAAGATTCTGAAGATCGTCCAAAATGGGTGGAACGGGCAAAAACTATAAACTACATTCAAACAGGGGCTCAAATGATTAGAGAAATCACTCCCGAAGAATTCCGAAAAAATGTCTCAAAAAAAGCAGAAAATGCCAAACAGAATACAGAAAATATTCGGGATACTGAAAAAACTATACGAGCTCTTTCGGAACCTACTCTGAACAACAGCGAAAAAGAAAATGATTCTGTTGGTTATGATAATTCAGAGCGAGACGCATTGGATTCTCTGTCAAATTCACTTAATGACTAATGGTTTAAAATATGACCAATTATGATCAAACTTATGAAAACCTTTCACTGAACGATAAGTTTCGTGAAGAATGCGGAATATTTGGTATCTTTGGACATCCAGATGCTTCAGCCCATACAGCGCTTGGACTGCATGCCCTTCAGCATCGAGGGCAAGAATCAGCTGGTATAGTTAGTACTACTGGAAATAAGTTCTACTCACATCACGGTTTGGGCAGTGTTGGTAAAAACTTTAGTTCAGCAGACATCATAGCCCAACTAAAAGGTTTTGGTGCGATTGGACATAATCGATATTCAACAACCGGAAACGCTGAACTCCGAAATATTCAGCCACTTTTCGCTGATTTGTCCTTCGGTGGATTAACAATAGCACATAATGGAAATTTAACTAATGCCATAAGTCTTCGGACAGAATTGGTACGTCGAGGCAGCATTTTTAGATCTACCTCAGATACAGAGGTCATAATTCACCTCATGGCGCTTAGCGAAGCACATTCTGTTACCGATCGTTTGGTGGATTCTCTGCGACAAGTTACAGGTGCCTATTCCCTAGTTGCTATGACCCAGGAAGCTTTGATCGGAGTAAGAGATCCAAACGGCGTGCGTCCGTTGGTTATTGGAAGTTTAGATGACGCATATATTCTGGCGTCAGAAACCGTCGCTCTCGATATAATTGGTGCAAAATTGATACGAGATGTTGAACCAGGCGAGATGGTACTTATCAAAGACGAGAACCTAGTTAGTATTAAGCCATTCGCTAGTACTTCAGAAAGATTCTGCATATTTGAATATATTTACTTTGCTCGGCCAGATAGTTTAGTTCAGACTCGAAGCGTATATGAAGCACGAAAGGAAATTGGAGCACAACTGTCTCGAGAAGCCCCCTGTTCTGCTGATTTAGTGGTTCCTGTTCCAGATTCTGGTGTGCCCGCCGCCATCGGGTATGCTGCTGAAGCACAAATTCCCTTTGAGTTAGGAATTATTCGAAACCATTATGTGGGACGAACTTTCATAGAACCAACTGACCAGATAAGACATTTAGGAGTTAAATTAAAGCATAATGCTAATAATAGACTTTTAGAAAACAAGCGGGTAGTGCTTATCGATGACAGTATAGTTAGGGGTACTACCTCAACCAAAATTGTGGAAATGGTAAGAAGTGCTGGCGCCACAGAGGTGCATATGCGTATCGCTAGCCCGCCAACGACACATTCTTGTTTCTATGGTGTGGATACCCCTGAACGCGACCAGTTGCTCGCAGCTATAAATAATGAGGCTGAAATGGCCGAACTAATTGGCGTCGACAGTCTCGCTTTTATATCAATTGATGGTCTCTATCAGGCTATGGGAGAATCTAAAAGAAACAATAATAATCCTCAATTTTGCGATGCCTGTTTCACTGGTGAATACCCAATTTCGCTTACAGACCGGGACGGCGGGGAACTTCCTAGTCAACTTTCTCTCCTAAATGAGAATAATATCTGATTGATTTCATGACTTCTAACCGCCTTAAGAACCGAATCGCTCTGGTAACAGGTGCTTCTCGTGGTATTGGTAGAGCTGTAGCCATAAAATATGCTTTGGAGGGCGCCAGAGTAATATTGTTAGCCCGTACATCCGGGGCTCTCGAGGAAGTCGATGATGAAATATGGAAGGAAACCGGGAAACGGTCGCTTCTGGTTCCCATTGACTTAAAAAAAGGAGAGTTAATTGATCAGTTGGGAGAGGCTCTCTACAAACGGTTTGGATTAATAGATATTATGGTTGGGAATGCAGCCATGCTAGGTGGATTGCAGCCAGTTGGACATTGTTCCCCAGAAAAGTGGGATGAGGTAATCACGTTAAATCTTACTGCCAACTGGCGCCTAATTAGAAGTTTGGATCCACTATTAAGGCTATCAGAAGCGGGAAGGGCTATATTCGTATCCTCCGGTGTTACTGAAGGTACCGCAAAACCTTTTTGGGGGGTTTATGCTTCAAGCAAAGCTGGCCTTGAAGCGTTAGTAAAAAGTTATGCGGCTGAAACTAAAAGAACCAACATAAAGGTTAATATTATCGACCCTGGTGCCGTAGCTACTAAGATGCGATCGGAAGCATATCCTGGCGAAAACTCTGAAAACTTAAGTGATCCTGCTGACGTTACAGATAAGTTTGTAGAATTAGCTGAGACCAAATTACTACACAGTGGAATGAAAGTGTTCGCTAAATAAATTCTGGTTTAAATATAGGGATTTTTACCTTTTCTAAAATACAGCCTAATAGGAATACCATCTAGTTTAAAGTAATCGCGCAGACTATTTACCAAATACCTTTTGTATGAATTGGTCACGGAAGAGGGTCGGCTAGCAAAAATTACAAAAGTGGGAGGTCGGGCTTTAATTTGAGTAACATACCGTAATTTAATTCTACGCCCAGCCACTATTGGTGGAGGATGATCCTCAGAAGCCTCCTTAAGCCAAAGATTAAGTTTTGCCGTAGGAAATCGAGAATTCCAACTATTAAAAACTTTGAATACTGTTGGCATAATTTTATCACACCCAACCCCCGTAATAGCAGAACAAGAAACTAAAGAAACACCACGGACTTGCGATAAAGATGTTTCAAAACGCTTTCGCATTTGCTCAACGATACTCTGAGACTCATCTAGCAAGTCTATTTTATTAAGTATCATTACGGGCGCTCTACCTTCTTCTGTAAGAAGATTCGCTATCCCTAAATCCTGTTTTGTGGGTGGGACACTAGCGTCAAATAACAACAATACTACCTCCGCCTTACCTAGAGACGAGAGCGTTTCTTTAGATGACAGAATTTCAATTTTTTCTTTAACACGAGCACGACGACGCAAACCCGCCGTATCAACCAACTCAATTTGTTGCCCTTTATACTCCCAACGTACCGCTATCGCATCTCGCGTTATCCCTGGTTCTGGGCCAGTAATAACTCGCTCCTCTTCCAGCAACCAATTAAACAGCGTTGATTTCCCAACATTAGGACGACCAACAAGAGCAAGGCGTATGATTGCATCTGAATCTACAGAGCTATTTGCAACATATGTCTGAGCTTTATTTTCAAATGGTGTAAGAGCGTCGTACAGATCATTCAGACCTTCGTTATGCTCTGCTGAGATTGCAACTGGTTCTCCTAATCCCAATCCATAAGACTCAGCTATACCAACGCGAGATGCAATTCCTTCACATTTGTTAACGACAACAATAACTGGAGTAGTATCTCGTCTAAGTAATTCCGCAAAATGTGTATCTGTCGAAGTGACACCAGTTCGTCCGTCAATCATTAGCAATGCGACGTCAGCTTCTTCTAATGCACGATGAGTCTGGTGTAACATCCGCGCACTTAGGCTTCCTTGATGTACCGATGTTTCGAGACCTGCGGTGTCTATGATTCGAAAGCGACAAGGCCCTATACGGCCTATCCCAATACGCCTGTCTCTTGTTACGCCAGGCGTATCTCCAACAATTGCTCTATTTCGACCGACTAGTCGGTTGAAAAGTGTAGATTTACCAACGTTTGGTCGGCCTAAAATTACAACACTGAACGACATGCATAGCCCGTATGGTTAACGTAAAGCAACCAAAATACCGTCATCTGTCAGCACAAATAGCGTGCCATTTGCCACAATTGGCGTCACTCGAACACCATGCGGTAACCCAATTTTCCCCAAAAACTCTCCGGAGTATGGTGATATTGCCAGAGCATCACCATTAGAACCAAGTACCACGAGGCGATCACTAATCAAAATGGGTCCATTCCAAAATATTGGACTTTCACGATCTTTACTGTCTTCAAAACGTGGAAGCGATTGAACCCACCGTACTTGCCCCGTACGACTAGTAAGGCAAACCACATCACCATCCACAGTAACGATAAAAAGATACTGTCCTGCTATCCATGGTGTATTAAGTCCTGCTAGATCTTGTTCCCATATTCTGTTACCACTGCGCAATTCTATTGCAAGCAGTCTACCCCCATGCCCTATAGCATAAACAATCCCACGATCTATTACGGGGCTTCCATTGATATCATTTAAAGTAGCTAAACTGCCAATCCCTGATCGCTGGGCACCTAGAGAATCAGACCATACCGTACGGCCATTCTCCACTCTCAGTGCGAACAATTCACCCGAGGAATAGGGGACTATAATAATATCATTATCCACTGCTGGTACAGCAGCTCCTAACAAACCAGCTGATTCCACAATACCCGCATTACTCCATAACACTTCTCCATTCTTAGCAGAAAGTGTCCATAATTGATTATTGTATGAAATAACAAATACCCGAGATCCAACAACTACAGGCGCCGCACGAATTGGGAGCCCTATGTCGCTGCGCCAGTAAACACTTCCATCTATAGGGTTTAAAGCAACAACATGACCAAAACCTGTTGTAGCAAACAAACGACCATAAGCATATGCAAGTCCGCCACCAAACCCGTCTTGCTCATCATTTTCTAAACGCGGATCAATACTCCACAGTGCCTTACCAGTAGTAGCGTCAAATGCAGATATTTCTGAAAGAGCATCAACCGTAAAGACTCGTCCGTCAGCAACAATAGGTGTTGTTAGTATTCGTCCTTCATCACTTGAACCTTCTCCAATCTCAGCTTCCCAAACCACTTTCAGAGTTTCTCTAACTGCAAGATGATGCATTGCGTGATCTGGATAACCACCAGCCTGTGGCCATGATGTATTTAGATAAGGTCGTGGTAATTCGACTTTAAAGTTCTCCAATTCAGGGTCAGGTATAATGTCCTTCTCTAAAGCTAAGACAGAAATCCGCTTTCCAGGCAATGGCGGGTCTTCGACGGAACCAAACCAATCTGGAAGTTCACATGCAGATATACCAAAAGCTAGAATTAGTAAACACACTACCTTGAAGGTTAATATTCTCATAAATATCACTCAAGTTCAGTAGCCTGTTCAGAATCTCCCAAACCTGGAGCCCCTCCAAGACTTATCAAAAGCTCCTGTGTACGGTTCCTTAGATTAACTGGTGCCCCGGGATCATCATAGAGATCAACAAATATTCTTTTTGCAGCCTCAATACGTCCAGCTCTAATGTGCGCTAGTCCCGCAAGTTCAATCGCCAGAGGCCTCCATGGGCCCATACCATTTACTAACGGTGAAAGTCGTTCTAAAATTTCATCTGGTTTTGCGATATCAACCAACTGTTGAACAGCAAGAAACATTGCAAGTTCTCTATATAAAATATCAACACGAGAGTCCCCTGCCAACCTATCATAAATGGCAACCGCCTGTGAAATATTAGAATTTTTGATTTGCACGCCTGCTGCACGTAATAGCGAGAGCGCTCGATAACCAAGATCTGTACTATCTGCTAAATCAAGAAAACTATCTACCGCACTATTTGATCTGCCCTCCTCCAATTCACTTAATGCAAAAGCAAACTTCTTACTAGCCTCTTCCATTTTATTGCTATTTCGCTCTCGGATAACTTCGTAAGCGGCCACAGCTACGATCATTGCAGCTACAGAACCTATAAGCCACCAACGATAGCGCCGCCATAACTTCTGATATCTTTCATGCCGAATATCTTCGTCTACTTCACGAAAAATGTCTGCCACTTCACGTATACCCCTAATTCATTAGTATTTGTCCATTAAAAGCACGATAGTTCTAATTCTCATTTGTCCATTTTATTGAACAACCCATGCTGGGAAATTGTTCTTTTGGACCATCATAACCTTTCGAAATCTGCTTCATAGCCTCAAAAAGCTCCCTCGGAGCATCCTTTTCTATTTCTAGTCGTGATTGATCCAAACGACCACGATACTGCAAACTACATTCACTATCAAATCCGAAAAAGTCTGGTGTACACACAGCATTATATGCGCGCGCCACCGACTGTTCAAAATCAATGACATAGGGAAAATTAAATTTATTTTCGTGAGAAAAATTCCGCATATTCTCCAAAGAATCAGCTGGATACCGCTCCGTATCATTAGGCATAATAGCTATACTTCTAATTCCATAGTCGGCCAATTCTGTCACATCTCTTACAATCCGGGTGATAATAGCGCGAACGTAAGGGCAGTGATTAGAAAGAAACATTATTAGCGTACCATTTACACCTCTGACATCTTTTAGACAATAATCTTGACCGTCGACTCCTGACAGGCAAAAATCTGTCGCCTTCCACCCAAACTCACAGATCGGCGTTCTTACTTCAGCCATGAAGCTCTCCAACTACCCCTATTCGAGTAAAAAAATTTTATTGGACATTATAGGTAAATTAGTACTTTTCGCTACCTTCACTCTCCGTTGCCCGAAGTTAAACTCTATTCTCCATCGAAACAACTGCGGTAAACTGCAAAATACTTAAAGAATCGATCTATCCATCAACCTGATAGAGACCAGCAACAAGGTATTGACACAACAATTGCCAAAAAAACTGAAACGAAAGCACGTACTGATATTTTTATATTAAGGATACTAAGCGGCCGAAGCTCTTCCGCTGGCAACTCCAGTTGACCGTCCCTGCGATACAGACTGGAATTTGCCTTCACCCCTCCCTCTTGCTGGCAAGTAAGCCATCTCATAGTGCTTAGGACAATACGACTTACCTACCAACGACGGGCTCTCGCAAAAGTGAAAATCCTCTTCACCTGGGTGCCCAAAAGGCCATTTGCAACATGCGCCTGATGTATTAATAATGCTGGCGCTAATTCGAGGTTGCAAAGGTGGCTTTGCAACGGGTTTTGCTTTTGTTGCCCCCTCGCTTTTAGATCGACGGATCGGAGAAGGACGCGCAGGGAGACCTAAACGATGAGCCTTTCCAACAACTGCATTTTTAGATACACCCAAAACTTTTCCTATTTCTGCAGTGGTCAAGCCCTCGTCCCAAAGCCGTGTAACCTCGATTATACGTTCCGGTGTCCATGTTGACATATCTCTTACCTCCTCGCCCGCCGGCAATTTGCAGACTAAGCGCCCCATATATTGCTGTATCCCCTACATATTGTGGATATAGAAGAAGTAAGATCAAGATAGCGTGTATTATCGCAAAGGCAAGTAAATTCTGACGAACACTTGGAAATTCTTCCAGATTTACTACTTTTCTAACCTTTTATGACCCACCTACGGATTGTTTTCGATTCATGTAAACCCTTAAGTAACCCTCAATATAACGCCGCTCAAATTTCTTCGAGCGCTTAAAAGCTGAATCAATCTCAGGTTCCACCATAGTCATCATAAGGGTCATAGCGAAAGTCTCTGCAGTTTTAGCCAATGGAGCTAAGTTAAGCTCGGGCGTGCCAGCAATTATTGCCGTTGTATAGAGCATATAAAGTGCTTCCTCGTCATTCCGTTCAACACCTAATCCACGAGAATAAAGGAGTGCCAAATTGTAGCGACTCATGGCATCATTCTTCTCTGCTGCCTTTCGAAACCATCGTACTGCTTCGCTATAATCCTGAGAAACGCCAAGTCCATTTGCATACATATTACCAAGGTTAAACTCCCCTGTAACATCTCCCTGATTCGCTGAGAGACGTGTCCATTTCAGAGCCAGTTCGTAATTTGCGTCGACTCCTTGGCCGGACAAGTAAAGGTTTCCTAACGCTGCTTGAGCTTTAGGGTTCCCATTTAATGCTAAACCTTCCCACTCAACAAATGCCCTCTGAAAGTCACCATTTTCATAAGCATGTTTACCATCTAAAAAGTTTGCAACGGCTTGAGTAGTTGCATTTGAAACCAAAAAACTGGCAATCAGGACAAATATGCCGCAAAAGATTTTAAAACCCAGCATTTTGAACTTCACTCCCGCAATATTCATTACTCTCCAAATCTTGGAAAAGTAACCCTACCCCAACCTAAATGATTTGTACGATTTTCCCTAGCTCACCCAACTACGCGCCATTTCTTATTGATCAGAATAGATTACTGGTATCCATAATGTGAAAAGTACTTATCTAACCTAGTCCGGATCAATTGTGCAAATTCCCCTTTTACGCTGTATTTCATCTTATTGTAGTCATATGCTCTTCGAATATAGTTGGAATTATGTACTTCGGTTTTCCGTGCATCTGGAATCTGAAATTGGTTGTATACTTTTTCTATAATTCTTTTGGGATCTTCTTCTAACTCTTCAAATTTTACCTCAATGAGGTTTTCTTTCGGAATTAACCGCTTATCTTCTTCGTACTTATCGATGATATCACCGTATATTTCTATAAGACTAATTCCTATTTCATCCTCCTCAACAGGTTCAAGGCATAGTCTATTTGTAGTCTCTAAAAACATCTTTCGAGCAGATACTAATACCTCAAAGGGATTTCTATAAATATAAATAAATTTAGCTGAAGGGTATAATTTTAAAAGACTATTAACTCGACCCGTATTACAGGGATTTTTTAATATTACAATTTTATCTTTCTTAATTAATTTTCCTAAAATAGTATTATAGTCCGAAGACCATTTTGTTAACTCTTTCTTATTTTCGAGAAGTATATATCTCTTAAAATACTGGATCATTTTAGTTGGCAAATAAAATGATCTATAAAAACTGATACCATTTCTGTTGAGTATTGCAAATTCTTCTTCCTGCGGAAGATCAGCATTCAACTCCATATTATCGGAAAACCTTTTTCTGGGCATAATAATAGAAAATATCCACTTCATACATGAATCGAACAGGATAACGTCTGGGAACACTGATCTGTATGTATTTAAGAATAAAACCTGTGAATCCTGACATAGTAAATTATGCAGGTGTGTAGTGCCACTTCTCCAGAACCCTATTATAAATATCACATCTGAATTTTGAACGTCTTGCTTTATCCCTATTCTATTTTTCACGTAAATGGGGAGTCTCAATATTTCTAAAATGAAAACAATAAGTACTACAGGTATAAGACTTAGATAAATAATTGGTCGAAATTTATCTTCAGTTAAAATCTTAAGTAAGTTTAGAAATCTACTTCCCATTAGTGGTGATAGAGATAACCTTTTTACTGATTTTAACAGATCAGTTATGAAACTTATACAACTACTAGCAAGCATAAATAACAAACACCTATTTCAGCAATAAATTTTTCTAGGCTTTTCACTTTTAATTTTATAATTATTTTGAGTCTCAGGTAATAAACTATTAATTGTTTATTTTTATCCAACTAAAAATATCCCTCATCCATATATCTCTTATTTTATCCTCTTCAAGGTATAGTTCGTGCCGAGCATTCTCATAGATTATTGACTTACAATTAATCATTTTTATACACATGTTTAGACTAGCTTCTGGAACCACTAAAGCGTCTATCATAGGTATTGTCATAAGTATTTTGGAACTACTTGCCGACAATTCCTCACTTTGAAGAAGCTCTTTACGGGATTTGGAATAATTGTGAAACCATTGGTAGGTTACTCCATAAGATTTTCGTAAATCTTGTTTACTAATCCGCCAATACTCTTTCCACATCGCCCTTATTGGATCCGATGTATTTTCGTTTTCAGATGTTTTAAAATTTGGCCGTTCTACCCATTTGGAATTACCTGGGGCATACCACCAACCAAACCCTGCACTGACGACCACTGAAGCAAGGACAGAACTTATACCATGCGGGTACATACCAGTTTTTACAGTAATCATAGGAGCCGTCAATATTGATAAATCAACAAGGTTAGGGCTGCCCTCTAACATTCTTAGGGCAATATGAGCACCCATCGAATGTGCTAGAAGTATAAGAGGCAATCCTTCTTTCCTGACCACTACTTCCCGCAGAAAAGTCTCTAGATCCTGTTGATCATTTGAAAAATTATTCAATGCACGATTCTCATCCGGGCCTACATGATCGGATCCGCCCTGACCTTTCCAATCAATTATCCAAACATCAAAATTATTGCGGTTAAACTCATTGACCAGCTCGAAATAAATTTCAATAAATTCAGACTGACCAGGAGCAAGTACAATTATTCCCCTAGGGTCTGATATCACTGATTTGCCATAGCGTATCCTCTGGCCATCCGAAGAAGGGATGTAGTTAAAGCTGAAAATTTCATTCATTAAAGCGCGGGTCGGCAGTTGATCGTGGATAGCAAGGTTTCTGTTAACCTTGAGGGCAGATACGCTTGCTGTATTTGGCGCGCACGATTGAACAAAAAAAACAACTAGACTCATAATTACCAGTTTTAAAAGCAACTTTTGCATGGATAACCTAGCTACTCACTTTATCAAAAGTTCTATAGTCGATACTATTCAATTTCTAGCACTTACCCCTAACCAAAATAAGAAAACTGAATACTCCCTACAGGTATTTTTGAATTACTAATCCTATAATAGCATTTCTGATGACTAGGGAAAGCATCGTAGAAACACTAACGTTAATACAAACAAAAAATTTAATATGTTTTGTTGACCACAGGTTGAACAAAAATTTATTAAAGCATATCTTAAACTACAAATTCATGGCATATACCAAAAATCCAATATGCACAAAAGAAACCACCTCAGCAGGCTAGTTCTTGGGTTCTAACGGCAGCCTAGAACAGCTGTTTATGTACTAAGTTCGGTTAGATAGGCAATAGACAAAGGGACGATGATGACTAACAAAAAACGCAGTGTGGAGATCGCCGGGGCTGGCCTGTCAGGTCTTGCCCTTGCAGTCCGAATGGCACAGTTGGGCTGGAATGTTACCCTACATGAGAAAAATAGTGATCTTCGCATGTTTGGAGCTGGTATTTGGCTTTGGGGCAACGGTCTGAAATCGCTACAAATGATTGGTGCATATGACGAAGCTGTCCGCCGAGCGAAAGTAATTAAAGAGTGGCGTATAGCTGATCAGGAAGGAAATATCCTGATGACCCGACCCATGACATCTGAAGATGGACTGCTTTTACCTCCCCGGGCAGACCTCTATCAATCCCTCATAAACCGCGCAGTCGCTGAGGGTGTTGAAATTTGCACCTCTTCTACTGCAGTATCTGTTCGTCAAGAAGGCGTCTTAGTCTTAGAAAGTGGCAAGGAAAGAAAGGCTGACCTTGTAGTCGCTGCGGACGGGCTTTATTCTCGATTGCGTGAAAGTCTATATGCTACGCGTGTTTTGGATTATGGCATTGAAGCTGGAATACGGATGTTAATAAAACATAAAAGTGGGGATCCGGACGATATAATTACAGAGTACTGGAACGGCCCCTGGAGATTACTTTACAATCCCTGCACCGACGGAGAAAATTATATATTCCTAAGCGCTCCTATTGATGATGAAAGAGGAAGAAAAATACCTATAGATCGTGACTTTTGGCGAGAAACGTTTCCCCTTCAAGAAGACTTAGTCAACCGCTTTCAGGAGGATGGACGGTGGGATAGAATTGGATACGTTCGCTGTAGAACTTGGTCCGACGGCAATGTTGCTATCCTGGGAGATGCAGCAAATGGCATGCCCCCAAATTTAGGGCAGGCTGCGAATATGGCTTTCACCAACGCAATGGCTTTGGCGACTATATTAACCGAAGAAAACGACATTCAGAGTGCTCTTAAAAAGTGGGAACTAGTAGCCCGACCACTGACAGAGCACGTACAATGGTGGTCTTATATTTATGGTTATATTGTTGGTCGCTGGCCCTGGCCTTCCGAAAATATGGCAATGCGAAGAAATGATACTATTTTAACGCTCGCTAAAACTAAGTGGTTTGAAGAAGGTATAAACCGTGGGGCTAGGAGTATCCCCTTAGGATTTAATGGCGAGATAAACTACCCAAATACTGACGAAATTACTTATGATGTAGATAATTTTGAACAAGGCCTATTGAAAGAAATGGTATTATCAGCCATGGGTAGACAAAATGATGGCCAGCTTCTATAGGAATATATGAATTAATTGACACTATTATTATATTCGCAAGCAATTTTATACCCCGACCGGCTTATTAACTTCAGTCTATATTGCATCCATTCTTCCGGAACCTCTAGTTGCTCTAATATGGCCCAATCAATGCACGTCACCATAAGAATATCAGCCACGCTCAAACGCCCGCCAAGCAAATAGACACCCGGGCCATTTGTACTTCCCACCAAAGTTTGCATTAATTTCGTAAAATACTCACGTCCTGCTTTAACAGCATTGGGAGCATCCCCGAATAATTCTTTAAGACCGTCGTGGCGCCTAATCACGTAAAGTGAAAGAGCATCAATTTCTGTCATTATAAAGAAACACCACTCGTGTAACTTTGCACTCTCTCTATGATTAGCAGGAATGAAAAGTTTTTCAGGCCGGGCAAAAATGCTGGATAAATAAATAGCTATTGCAGCGCTCTCTCTCAAAACAAAATCTCCATGGCGCATCGTCGGTACTTTTCCTAGCGGGTTTAGCGTTTTATAGTCATCCCGCCTAACCGCGTCACTTCTGGTACGTATTGGATGGCGTATATACGATACCCCTAGCTCCTCAAGAATCCAATGTACACGCAAGTTACGTGGGCCACCGACACCCCAAACCTCTATTTCACCCATACATCCAACCCCCGTTTGTAAAAAATCTAATTTACTCCATTTAGTAATAACACATTAATCTTATATCTATTTCAGAACCTGTCAGTGGCATATTTATTGCTCATATTTATATTTCAGTTTGTACGTCTTGCGCCTACATTTATTAGGAAAAGGCTGAGGAAGAGAAAAACTACTGCAGCCCAAATCCACGCACTTAAGATATCCGCGTATATTATCCATGACCAAACCAAACCAGCTGCAACTATTACGTAATTTATCTGGGCATAAAAAAGACCACTAGTTCTTTTTATTACTTCATAAAAACAAATATATACTATTACCCAAACAACGGCTGCCCAAATAGTACTTCCTATTGCCTCCCAACCATAATCGATAAAAATATAAAGGCGACTATGTACAAAACAAACCGGCAATAATATCAGAGATGCCACTATCATTGTTCCGGCTGCCAATCCGAATGTTTGGGCGTCAGCAGGTCGAAGTAATCCGCTGAAAGCATTATTTATCCCACAAGCAACTGGCACCAATAACAAAAATACCACCCAAATTTCCGCGCCATCAATCGGGAGGCTATTTCCTGGGATTACGATTAACAGTACACTACCGAAACCAACCACCACGCCCATTATACTTACTACTCGGAGTCGATCTGCTTTTATAAGAACCGAAATTATGTAAGTGCTCGCTGGAATTAAAGCGACTGATAAAGTTACTACGCCTGGTGGCAATTTGTCCGCTATTACATTAAAAACGAGAATTGGTGATATTAAACCCAGCACAGCTACAAAGGCGAAAACTCTAATGTTTTTCCAATTAAATTTAGGCGCGGACTTAGTTGCTATAGAAATTGACAGTAAAATAATACTACCGAAAAATATCTGCCAAAATATATATGAGAAATAAGGAAGCCCAGATTCATACGCAATTTTATTTGCGGAAAAAATACTGCCAAAAGAAGCACCCCCGAAGATCACAAATAGGGTTGGCACAAGTAATTTGACTGTTTTAAGATTTAACACAATTCAATCTTTCGATAATCCGCGTGGCAAAAATTCCGCATTAGGTTCAGGCATCCTATGGGGGCAACTACGAGAGATTACATGAAATTAAAATTACCTATGGCTCAACTGATTTCCCTAAATCGAACCAAAATATTATACTAACAATGTAACCGTTTTGCCTTCTATAATTACTATAAACTATTCTTTTTCTTAGAATAATAATTAAAGGCGATAGCATATAATGTTTGTTATTAGATTAAGTGCATAGTTAATAATTTCTCACTAGATCTAAACAGTTACTTAACGCCGAACGCGCCACCACCAGGAGTTTCCATGACAAATGTATCCCCCGGCATCATATCTGTTTCATCGGTGCCCGAGAGAATTTCAAAACTCCCATCATGACGAACAACATAGTCACGTCCGCGAGCGCCAGCGCCACCTCCCGCCAAACCATATGGGTCAGTAATGCGGTGACTGCTTAAAAGTGTTACCTTCATAGCTTCTAAAAATTTTACTTCACGTCTAATGCCTTCACCTCCGTCAAACAAACCTTTACCGCCAGACCCTTTAAGGATAGAGAAGCTGTCTACCTGAACGGGAAAACGCCATTCCAGAACCTCAGGATCAGTCATTTTAGTATTAGTCATATGGCTATGAACAGCACTCGTTCCGGGGTGATCGGGTCCAGCTCCCGTCCCTCCACAAATGGTTTCATAATTCTGATACGTATCATTACCCCAGACAAAGTTATTAACCGTCCCTTGTGATGATGCAAGCACGCCAAGTGCTCCGAATAATGCATCAGTGACACATTGACTGACCTCGGTATTACCAGCAATTACCGCTGCAGGATACTCCGGCGAAATGATTGATTTTGGAGGCACTATGACTTTTAAAGGTTTTAAACAACCTTCATTTAATGGAATATCATCTTCCACAAGACAGCGGAAGACATAAAGAACAGCGGCAAGACACACGGCGGTGGGCGCATTATAATTGCCCTCGTATTGTGGTGAAGTATCAGTAAAATCTATTATTGCTTCCCGCTCTTCCTTATTTACCGTAATCTTAACCGAAATTTGGCACCCGTTATCCATAGGATAAACGAAGGATCCATCAGTGAGTCTATCTAAAACCCGACGAACAGACTCCTCAGCATTATCCTGAACATGAATCATGTAAGCTTGTACAACCTCTATGCCAAACTGATCTATCATTTTAAGCACCTCATTAACGCCAGTGCTATTGGCTGCAATCTGCGCTTCCAAATCAGCCATATTCTGAGCTGGATTTCTACATGGAAAAGGTCCAGAAGTAAGAAGTTTAAGTGTCTCTTCCTCTTTTAGAACTCCGTTTTCAACCATAAGAAAATTATCGATTAGCACACCTTCTTCATGTATAGACTTACTGTCTGGTGGCGCTGAACCTGGCGTCCTACCCCCAATATCCGCATGATGCCCCCGCGAAGCTACGTAAAATAAAATTTCACTTCCTGATTCATCATAAACAGGACTAACAACGGTAACATCCGGTAGGTGCGTACCGCCATTGTACGGCGCATTAATAACATATGCGTCACCCGGTTTCATTTGCCTCAAATTTTCACGAATTACTGTCTTGATTGAAGCACCCATTGAACCCAAATGCACAGGAACGTGAGGTGCATTAGCGACGAGGCTGCCGTCTGGCGCAAAAATAGCGCAAGAAAAATCCAATCGCTCTTTAATATTTACGGAGTATGCCGTATTAGCCAGAGTTGCTCCCATCTGTTCTGCAATAGACATGAAAAGGTTGTTAAAAACTTCAAGCATTACTGGATCAGCGTTTGTTCCAATTGCTTCACGTTTTTGACGCGATGTGGTCCTTACGAGTAGACACTCACCTCGAGAAGTCAACTCAGCTCTCCAACCCTGCTCGACAACAGTGGTAGCAGTCGTCTCTGCAATTATTGCTGGCCCATCAATTTGCTGGCCTACTGCTAAATCATTTCTTTGATAAAGCGATACATTATTCCAGTTACCGTCAACAAACATGCTAACTACGGAAGCAGCTTGTTTGGAACCGTTGGTCGAACTGAAATCGTTGTAGGATAGACCTTCGGAACCATCACTCTTACCAACTGCCTCAACTGAAATAGCCTCAACAACCAGTTCACGATCCGGTGCAATATAGCCGTATCGTTGCCGATGTGCATCTTCGAAACGGTTAATCATGATGTCACAATTCGAATCAGGGTCGATCAGCAGTGGATTATCCGTCCCCGAATAACGCAGATGTACCTTTCGAATAAAAGAAATATGATTTTCAGATACGTCCTGTTTCAAAAGATCTTCTCGAGCCAGATCAGTTATTGTACTAAATTCTTGATCTAGAACCTCCGAAATTCCCACATTCATTTGCTCATCAAGTTGTCTCTCTCGAATAGACCTCACATCTGCTAACCCCATTCCATAGGCGGATAAAACACCCGCAAAAGGATGAAGCAATATAGTATCCATACTGAGACTATCAGCCACAAGGCAAGCGTGCTGACCCCCAGCTCCACCGAAGGAATTTAGAGTATATGCTGTGATATCATAGCCTCGCTCTACGGATATTTTTTTTATTGCGTTAGCCATATTTTCAATAGCGATGCGGAGAAAACCCTCAGCTACTGCCTCAGGCGATTGTAAAGATGAACCCGTCGCTTCTGAAATTTCTCTTGCAAGTAACTTGAATTTGTTTTTGACCACTTGAGCGTCCATCGGCTTGTCTCCGCTCGGGCCAAACACAGCTGGAAAGTGTTCGGGATGAAGTTTGCCAAGCATGACATTACAGTCTGTGACAGTTAGGGGCCCATCTCGTCTATAACTTGCCGGCCCAGGGTCAGCTCCCGCGCTATCAGGCCCAACTCGATATCGGGAGCCATCAAAATGTAATATTGAGCCTCCACCCGCCGCAACAGTGTGTATATGCATCATAGGGGCTCTTAAACGTACGCCAGCAACCGTAGTCTCAAAACTTCGTTCATATTCGCCATCAAAGTGCGAAACATCTGTCGATGTACCACCCATATCAAACCCTATTACCTTACTAAAGCCAGCAACAGATGCAGTTCGTGCCATGCCGACAACACCTCCCGCCGGGCCCGATAATATTGCATCCTTTCCCTGAAAGTGACGGGCATCCGTCAGACCTCCATTTGATTGCATAAACATTAACCTTGGGCCACTATCAAGTCTGTCAGCATTCAACTCATCTGCGACATTATCTACATATCGCCTTAGAATTGGGGATAGGTAGGCATCTACCACAGTGGTATCTCCACGACTAATTAGTTTTATTGTGGGGGTGATACAGTTAGAAATAGAAATTTGAGTAAAGCCTAGATCCCGGGCAAGGGCAGAAACACGATTCTCATGATCAGCGTATCGATAACCGTGCATGAGGGCGATAGCAATGGCTCGGATACCATCATCAAAGGCTGCCTGCAATTCGCTTCGTACTATATTTTCATTAAGTGGCATTATGACATTGCCTTGAGCTCCAACTCTCTCTGGAATTTCAATAACCCTCTCATAAAGAAGTTCGGGTAAAATAATATGCCGCGCAAATAGCTTTGGTCGGGTTTGGTAGCCAATACGTAAAGCATCACCGAAACCTTTGGTGATTGCTAACAGGGTTCGATCACCCTTCCTCTCCAAAAGCGCGTTAGTAGCTACGGTCGTACCCATCTTAACGTTTAAAACTGAGCCAGCTGGTATATCTTGATTTGTGGCCAAGCCCATTAAGTCACGTATACCCTGCACCGCAGCATCGGAATACCTTTCTGGGTTATCCGAAAGAAGTTTGTGCGTAACAATACAGCCATTAGGTTTCCGCGCCACCAAGTCTGTAAATGTGCCTCCTCGGTCAACCCAGAACTGCCATCCGTTTGTAATCTCAGACATTTTAAAAACGCGACTTCCTTTCTAGCCTTAAGTCATTTTAGTCAGTTCAATTTAATTCGTTTCTCACAGAGAATAATATTTAAAAATAAATTATCAAAATGATTTCCGGTGAATTAAGGACAGATTGTTAGTACTAATTTCCAGCCAAGTTACAAGCAACTAATATAGATTTCATGGAAAATTGGCAAAATTGACTAAACTCTATTAGACTCTTTGGGTATCTTGTTGCTAACCACTTGTCCAAGGGCAAATAAACTGTCACGTTGAATGATTCAAAAGTAAGCAAAAGAATTATTAATTTATCTGGTAAGGGAGATTTAAGTTATGTCGCTTGATGGTAGTCGGAATATTTCTTTGGAAGAGTTGGACAAGCAAGTTCTTTTGCACCCAGTAACGTCTATTGCCGACCATCAGGACAAAGGACCGGTAATATTCAAACGAGCTGGCGGAGTCCGAGTTTATGATAATAATGACAAAGGCTATATCGACGCCGCTGCAGCTCTTTGGTGCGTAAACATTGGTTATGGTCGGAAACGGCTCGCTGAGGCTGCAAGGGAAGAAATGGAAAGAATCGGCTTTTACCATACTTTTGGAGCAGCCTCTAACGAACCGCAGATTCGCTTAGCTGATAAATTAATCCAACTGCTTCACGAGCACGCTGATTGCAGTCAAATTAGCAAGATATTTTTTGGACTTTCGGGCTCAGATGCTAATGACACACAATTTAAGCTAGCCCACTACTACAACAATCTACGTGGAAAGCCGAATAAGAAAAAAATTATATCTAGAATAGGAGCATATCATGGCGTCTCGGCTGCAGCGGGAAGCCTTACGGGTATACCCCTTTACCATAAAGCATTCGACCTGCCGTTTGATGGTGTATTGCACACCTCTTGTCCAAATTTCTGGAAGTACGGAAATCCTGACGAAACTAATGAAGAATTTACGAATCGTATGGTGAAAGATCTGGAGACTCTAATTCTAAAAGAAGGCCCTGATACTGTTGCAGCATTTATTGCCGAACCAGTGATGGGCACCGGAGGTGTAATAATTCCCACAAAAGATTACTATCACCGTATCCAAAAGATCCTTAAAGAACACGATATCCTTTTTATAGTTGATGAGGTGATCAACGGGTTTGGACGTCTGGGAAGTTGGTTTGGATCTGGTTTTTACGGCATTAAACCTGATCTAATGTCCTTTGCAAAAGGCCTCACTAGTGCGTATTTTCCTCTGTCGGCAGTAGCAGTTGCTGATCACGTTTGGCAAGTATTAGCCGATGGAACTCCAGAGGTAGGCGCATTCGCACACGGTTTTACATACTCTGGCCACCCTGTTGGAGCCGCCGTCGGTTTGGAAAACTTGACAATAATGGAAGAAGAAAATTTAGTGGCCAATGCTGCCAAAGTAGGTCCTTACTTAAAACAATCTTTAATTGAACGTTTAGGTGAGCATCCAAACATTGGGGAAATTCGCGGAGAAGGTCTGATGATCGGGGTTGAATATGCTGCAGGACCAAATAGCAAAGACGCTCCGAATATGGACCCCCCTGCTCACAAACAGGTCGCTATGGCAGCCCAAGAGCGCGGTCTTCTCACTCGAGCACTGCCATTTCTGCCCGTAAACAGTTTTTCACCTCCACTAACATTTACTAAAGCAGACGCTGACGAGACAGTGGATATTTTTGCAGAGTCAGTTGAGAGCGTATTTGGGAAAGTATAAAGCTAAGCTTTTTGAATAAACGATCATAGCTGATGAGCGTGATTGTGACCTGTTAGATAGTTTTGGATTGGCGTCATCTGAAAAGAATAAGGTCGTTTACATTGATCTATCTACATCCGTTGGACGTACTATTGATTAATGAACCTATTTTACTTAGACCGTAATATACAGCAGGCTGTTGCGTACCACTGTGATAAACACGTAATTAAGATGTGTTTAGAAACCGCGCAATTACTGTGTACGGCACTATACAGATATGATGTTCTTGCGCCCTACAAACCTACCCACACAAATCATCCGACAACATTGTGGGCTGGAGATAGCTCCGCACATTTTTGTTGGTTAAAACTCTTCGGCTTAGCCTTGTGTAGAGAATATACATGGCGTTATAACAGAATTCATACATCACAGAGTGTTATTAAATTATTGCCTACCAAGCCACCGTTGCCTGATGAAGGGTGGCAAGACCCTCCTCAGGCAATGCCTGACAAATATAAAACTCGAGATGCCGTAGACGCATACCGCCATTTTTATCAGGGTGACAAATATACATTTGCTAAATGGACCAAAAGACCAGTTCCCTTCTTTATGAAATAAAAGCAATCAAATATTATACCTATTCCGAACTTAAAGTTCCACACTACTTTCCGCCTTGATTCGCGACACAGCTAGATCATTGGCAATATCCGAGCTCGGCCGACCCTCTGACTGAGCCCGCTCAAGAATCTGCTGAATAGTATCATAAAGACCCTCGATTTGCTTGACCGACGCTTCACGGGAGGGCTCTGAGAAAATTACCGTCGATGCACCGATCATTCCTCCAGCGTTGACAACATAGTCGGGGACATAAACAACACCAGCTTTCTTCAACATCCCGCCATGTCGGTCGTCGGCAAGCTGATTGTTGGCAAGACCACAGACAATCTTAGCCCTGATCTCAGGGATCGTTCGATCATTCAACACAGATCCCATAGCACAGGGGGCAAAGACATCTACATCTACAGCATGGATGTGATCGGGGTTAACGGCGGAAGCGCCGAATTCTACGACAGCCATGTTTACCACATCACACCTAACATCGGCGACGGTTAGTACCGCTCCAGCATCATGCAGATGCTTTGACAAAGCATAGCCAGTGGCGCCGAGACCCTGTACTGCAACCCGAAGGCCTTTCAGATCGCTACGATCCAATACGACCCCTGTGGCCGCCTTAATCCCAACAAGCCCACCTAAGGCAGTGAATCCCGATGGGTTGAAGCCTTCTTCGTATTGGGAAGCTCGAGCAAAGATATAGTCACACCGCTCAGCCAAGATATCTGCATCCGCCGGGCTAATGCCAATATCGATAGCGGTCCAGTAACGACCATTCAAAGATTGGACATGAGAAGAAAATGCCCTGAGTAGCTCTGGTTTCTTTGGATCGTTAGGATCTGCGATGATCGCGCATTTTCCGCCACCAAGCGGCAATCCTGCAACCGAGTTCTTGTAGGTCATTCCCTTGGAGAGCCGCAGGACATCGGTAAGAGCATCTTCTTCCGATACATAAGGGTACATACGGCATCCTCCGGCTGCGACGCCCATAGCAGTCGAGTGAAGAGCAATTATAGCCCGAAGGCCGACGGAGGGGTCATAGCAATACAAAACTTGTTCGTGTTCATCAAACTCAGGATGATTAAAAAGCATTTGGCAAACCGTAATCCCTAACCAACTTAAACCTTCATTAAATAAAATGCTATTTGGTTGCGCGTTGAATCAAATTAATCATTTCATTAACCATTATGACTTTAGCGTAGGCTATTCCAATACTAACGTGAACAGTATCCTTTATTTCCTCAATGGTAAGCCCTCCTGCTGGAAAGGTTTCTGTTCCATCCTCCATAAAAAAAACATAATAATCTTTCGTCGCGCCTTCGCGTGCTGTTGTTTCACAACATAAATTTGTACAGGTTCCGCTGATAATAATTGTATCTATGCCTTGTGATCGCAAAACGTTGTCTAAATCAGTGTTACTGAAAGCTCCAGATCGTGGTTTTTCAAGAACAATATCATTCGTTTGAACATCTAAATCAGGGTGTAATTCTGACGTTTCTGAACCCTTTGCTAAAAGTCCGTCTTGGACAGCTTTAATCAGTTTTCCTAAGGTTCCCACATTGCTGCCATCAGGCCGGGTAACATGACGAGTATGTATAACCATTATACCCGATTCACGACACGATTGAGCCAATCGATTAACAGTGGGTATCAAGACTGGAGCATTGGGTACTGAATATGGCCCTCCTCCTAAAAATGCAACCTGCATATCAACATTGACTAGAGCCATTTTTTTCGGGTCTACTAAAAAATCACTCATCAATTATCCCTAGTTCGATAATTAAAAATTATATTCATAAAAGTAGGTGTAGGTTTTATTCAATTCATTAAAGACTTATCATTTTTATTTTTATCGATCAGCACTTACTATCTTGATTTTCCCTACGTACCGCAAGCTGTTCACATTTTTCGCTGCAGAAAATCCGGCGCTCCCGTCCTTCTGTGACCCAAAGGGCACGGGCTATCATGCGGCCGCATAGCGAACAGTTAACAATCTTAACCTCATACCAGGGCTTATTTATCTCTTCCCAATGACCCATCACGCTCCTTCCGGCTCACCGGTACCAGAGACAACTTGGGCAGAATGAATATCTGCACGCAGACGTTGCGTTGCGACAAAGTCAATGGTTGGTACACCGTTACTATTAAGAATCACCACTCCATAGAAAGCCTTTGCAGCCTCCTGTGTAACATTACGGTCGAGCACGTCGGCAAGCACCCGTTCGGGCTCTCGCTCAAGCGGATCACCATAACCGCCGCCGCCTGGCGCTTTGAGAAGTAGCTCGTCACCGTTACCCACTCTGACATTATCAAATTTGGTCGGACTCTTGACGCCAAATGCCTCAGAAAAAGTGCGGAACTGGCTATCACCAACACGCTTAATAAGAAAAGCTTGGCGCGCACCCTCTCCGCCACCAAAGAGACCCCAAGGCCCGACATAATGTCGGTCAGCAAGTGCACTGACGGTCAATTCTGGTGCCTGCAACAATACCCGCCTCATAACAGAGAGACCACCTCGATTGCGACCTGGCCCGCCCGAATCAGAGCGAAGCATGCAAGCCAAATGGAGAAGCGGGAAACGGGTTTCAAGAATTTCTATCGGAGTGATTTCAATAGTACTACCATGAGCGCAAAATAAATTAGCGTTGCCATCATGATCAGAACGCGCACCCCAGCCACCTCCTTCTAGATGAAGATGGGCAAAATATTCGCCGGTCTCGGGATGAACGCCACCCATGGGGAAAAGACAATTGGTGCCTCCATCGGCTGCGCTAGCAAGTTCCGGCAGAGCCTGAGCCATCGCCCCCCAAATAGCATTAATAACTCTTGGTTGGCCATCAGAATTACCACCTACTGAGCTACCAGGGTGCTCGACATTAAGAAGGCTGCCCGGGGGTGCTATCATGGTGATGGGGCGAAACACGCCCTGATTTAGCGTTACGTCGCGCACATTCATACTTTGCAAAATTCCCGTATAAGTCGCCGCGGCGGTCGCAACGTAAGTGAGATTGATCGCAGCATCGACCTGCGGGTCTGAACGACTATAATCGACAATAACCTCATCCCCTTCAACATTAACGTCGACTCGAAAGACATGTGGTTCGTTGCGCCGCGGGTCGTCCTCGTAACGGTCCTCGAAAGAATACACTCCATCCGGAATCGCCTTAATCTGCTCACGCATCCAACGTTCGGAGGCATTACTCAAGGCCACCGTCGAAGCTCGCAAGGTCTCAAGACCATAGGTCTCGACGATTTCGGGTAGGCGACGAGTCGCAATCTTTAGGCTTGCTAGCATGGCGTGAAAATCGCCAAAAGTAGCATCTGGCGTGCGGTGATTGGCGAGGATGACCTTCCACAACTCTTTAACATGCTTGCCACCCTTCATGAGCTTGACTGGTGGCAATCGCAACCCTTCCTGATAGACCTCGCTTGCTGTCACCGCGAAGGAGCCAGGAACCATACCCCCAATTTCGGCAATATGAGCGATGATCGCGGCGTAACCGATCAAGTCGCCCCCCACGAAGACGCCCTGCAGCAACATATGCTCGGGCATGTGGCAAGCACCACGATAGGGATCGTTATGGACAACAACGTCGCCGGGTTGGAAATAATCCTCGCCCAGCTCCTGAACTACAAATGGCACCGTGTTGAGGCCAGCGCAAATGATCGCCGGATTGTTCTGTGCCTGACTAATCAGTTGAAGATCGCGGTCGAACAGCATGCAGGAAAAATCCTTTGACTCGCTGAAGAGCGGCGAATGTGCCGTACGTAGGGCTTCAAGATCCATCTCATCACAGATCGCATCGAGCCGATTACGGATCACGTTCAATGTCACCAGATCAGGCTCGCCAGTTGCTGAAGTCGTACGGCCAGTGCGCGAACTGGACGCCTTGCTGGCATCAAGAATTTCTAGCAATCCCTTGCGATGTACTACCATACTGTCTTTGGGGCCAACCAGAACAGTCGAATCTTCTTCAAGTATAATTGCTGGGCCTATAATCTCCGTGCCCGCGGGAAGGGTCGCCCGCTGGTAAACCGGCGTATCTATCTCGCCAGTGTCACGGAACCAGACCGAGCGCATCTCCGTCGGCTCAGGCATCTCCCCAGTAGCAAGATCCGGCAACTTTGGAGGGCTTGACTTCCCCAGGGCAAGTACAGTGACACCGACGATCTCTACGGGATGACCCGGTGTCTTGAAATCAAATCGGCGTTCGTGTTCAGCATGAAAGCGCGCAATAAAATCATCTACCTCACCGGTGAGCGCGCTCGGTGGCACTGGTAAATCGATATCGTGGCTTTGTAGGCGGTATCGGGCGGAAACGCTGCGTAGAACCATCGGTTCACCTATGTAACCTTCCTCACGCAGCTCCGCTAGCGCTTGAGACTCAAGAGCTACAAACGCTTCAGCAACATCGGCCAGTGCTATCTTATCTGAGCGAAAATTAACGGTCCGGCTCTTCTCTACCCGAACGTCGGCAACCACTGTACCAAACGCAGAGCATAAGCCGGGGTGGATCGGCACCAAAGTGCGTCGCATACCTATTGCACGGGCGAGCTCAGCGCCATGCGCTGGGCCAGCACCACCGAATGCGATGAGGTCAAAATCGCGGTAATCAAGACCACGTTCAATGGTGACCCGGCGCACTGCCGTTGCCATGTTATCGTTAATAGTTTCAATGATCGCCAACGCAGCCTCCTCAGTGCTCAAGCCGAGTGCGTAAGCAACCTTCTTAACAGCGTTATAGGCAGCAGCACGGTCAAGCTGGATACGCCCGCCAAGAAAAAACTTCGGGTCAATGCGACCGAGTACCACATTGGCATCAGTCACTGTCGGCTCTTCACCTCCCTTACCGTAACAGGCTGGACCCGGTTCAGCGCCAGCAGATTTGGGGCCTACCTTCAAAAGGCCGTCCTGACCAACATGAGCGATCGAGCCACCGCCGGCACCGATAGTGGTAAAATCAATATGCGGGGCGACTACATTAATGCCCCAATCGAGAGCTATCTGGGGCACTGATCGGTAATTACTATCTTCGATCACGCCGACATCACAACTCGTACCACCCATATCAAAGGTCACCGCATTTTCTGTACCTTTAACGGAGGCAAAATAATGGCCGCCGATCACCCCGCCGGCCAGACCTGAAAGAAAGATTTCAGCCGCACGGTCAGGTGCGCTTTTCGATAGCATCTGTCCACCATTCGATTTCATGATCGCTAGCGGCGCCCCTAGAGAGCGTTCCTTCAGCTCCCGTTCAAGATCAGTGATAAAATTTTGCAACATCGGTCGTACAGAGGCGGCAAGAATCGTAGTCGTCGCTCGGGGATATTCGCGCCAGATCGGTGCTACTTCGTGGGAGAGCGACACGGGAATATCAGGAAAGCGTGCCCGCAGCGCCTTGCCGAGAGCAATCTCATGAGCCGGGTAGAGATAACTGAAGAGAAAGTTCACCGCGATAGAACAGTTAGGGTCAAGCGCTACTTCCACTGCCTTCAACACTCGCCTAATTTCAGCGTCATCTAGTCGCGTGACGACACGACCCTGATAATCGATACGCTCACTGACGCCCACACAATCTCGCCTCGAGACTCCAGAATCGGGCCGCTTCCAACTGAGATCATAGGCATAAGGTCGAGAGATACTGCCGATTAGAGGAATATCTTGAAAACCTTCTGTAGCAATGTAGAGTACTCTTGCGCCCGTACCCTGCAGACGCGCATTGGTAGCGATCGTAGTACCGAGGACAAAATGGCGCACCTCCTCGGGCGCAATGCCCGAACCGTCAAACGCATCCAATACGCCAATCTCCGGTGAACGAACCGTGCTTGGCCTTTTGGTCACCAAGATGTTCCCCACCTCGTCGATGGCGACAAGGTCGGTATTAGTTCCGCCAGTGTCTATTCCTACCCGCAACAAAGGCCACCTCCTGTACTTCTCAGCATTTTAACACATCTTACCCCCACCTTAAAAAAGAAAAACTGATTTGTGGAATAGCAATCGTATATAATACACCAAACCTATACTTTCCTAGGATAGCAAGCATGTTTGAAGGTTTTAGTAAGAAAAAGATCAGCGTTTCAGATACGAAAATCAATTTAGTTACTGCCGGTAATGGACCTCCTCTCCTTCTCCTTCATGGTTACCCACAAAACCATGTGATGTGGCATAAAGTGGCACCAAGCCTAACCAAAATGTTTACTTTGGTTATCACAGATCTACGCGGATATGGAGATAGTGGAATTCCAGAACCTGATAAGGATCACTATAATTATTCCAAGAGAGCAACCGCTAAAGATCAAATTGAGGTTATGGATTTCTTAGGATATCCAGAATTTATGGTTTGTGGTCATGATAGAGGGGGGCGAGTTGCCCATCGAATGACTTTGGATTATCCAGATAAGGTTTTGAAGTTATGCGTATTAGATATTGTTCCTACTTATCGTGTTTTTGCGGATATTGATAAGGAACTGGCAACAAGCTACTGGCATTGGTTGTTTCTCATTCAACGCCATCCAGTGCCGGAAACGATGATATCCAATAACTTAGAATTTTATTTGAAGACCCTATTTGGAGCCTGGGGTGGGAGTGCAGATATAGTCACCAAGGACGCATTTGCAGAGTATCAAAGGTGTTTTAAAAATCCCAATGTTTTACATGCTACTTGCGAGGATTACAGGGCAGGAGCGTCTATTGATCTAATGCATGACTACGAAGATTTAAATACCAAAATCACGTGTCCAGTGTTGGCTCTGTGGGGACAGTTTGGAGCCATGCATAATAGGTACGATGTTGTAAGTGCTTGGGAAGAGCGCGCGCTTCACGTAAGTGGCTGGCCAATCAGATCAGGACATTTTATACCAGAAGAAGCACCAAAACCGATAATTGATTCTTTGTCTAAATTTTTTGCCTAATTCTACTAGTCCACTGAAAAAAAAATTGTTCATTCTTCGATAATTTCTACTCTAATGCTTCTTCTATACAACCTGTTGAATTTTATAGATTAAAATAAGTATAAAAGAACCCTTGATCGGTCTACTTAAGCCCTATACTAGTCCTAACGTTGGCGAAATCCAATCTATCCAGTAAATTCCGTCATGGAACAATAGAGGAAGCCTCATGATCACTTATATCAAACAGGGTAAGAGCGAAGCCGCCATTGCCGAAGCGGACGCTAAGGTTCGGGCTACGGTTGAAGATATCCTTGACGACATAAAAAATCGGGGCGATACAGCCGTTCGAGAGATGGCGGAAAAGTTTGACGGCTATGCACCCGCAAACTTCCGACTTTCTCAATCAGAAATCGAAGAAGCGATCGACCAAGTCCCCGTGGGAGATATCAACGACATAAAATTCGCTCAAGCCCAGGTTAGGAATTTTGCGGAAAAACAAAAAGAATGTCTTCTAGACCTCGAGGTCGAAACACTTCCCGGGGTAATTCTTGGTCATAAGAACGTGCCCGTAAATTCAGTCGGCTGTTATGTACCCGGTGGCAAATATCCCATGGTGGCTTCAGCTCATATGAGTGTTGTTACGGCGAAAGTAGCCGGCGTCGCACGGATAGTGGCGTCAGCGCCACCTCAAGGCGGAAAGCCACATCCGGCAATTATCGCTGCCATGCAAATGGCTGGAGCTGATGAAATACTGATTCTGGGTGGCATCCAGGCAGTCGGCGCTATGGCACTTGGTACCGAAACACTAGCCGAGGTTGATATGCTAATTGGGCCAGGAAATATGTTCGTTGCTGAAGCTAAACGTCAGTTGTTCGGCCGAGTCGGGATCGACCTTTTTGCTGGGCCAACAGAAACTCTGGTCATCGCCGATGAAAGCGTTGATGCTGAAATCTGCGCTGTCGACCTTCTAGGTCAAGCGGAGCACGGGCCAACCTCTCCAGCCACCCTTATCACCAATTCAAAAACACTAGCAGAGGCGACAATGGCCGAGGTAGATCGCCAACTGAAAGTTCTTCCTACTGCTAAAATTGCCCGTGAATCCTGGGCTAACTTCGGATCCGTAATTTTATGCGAAACTGCAGAAGAAATGCTCGAAGAAGCAGATCGGCTAGCATACGAGCATGTTCAAGTGATGACCGAGGATCCAGACTATTTCGCTAACAATTTGACTAACTACGGCGCTCTTTTCTTGGGCCCCCGCACCAACGTTTCCTTTGGTGATAAGGTCATAGGCACTAACCACACCTTACCTACAAAAAAAGCTGCGCGCTACACCGGTGGCCTATGGGTTGGCAAGTTCATGAAGACCTGTACTTACCAGAAAGTTGTCACCGATGAGGCCTCAGCACTGGTCGGCGGGTACTGCTCACGACTTTGCGCCATTGAGGGCTTCTCAGGCCACGGTGAACAGGCGAATATACGCGCAAGACGTTATGGCGGTTCGAACGTAGAACCCTATGGTGTCGTAACAAAATAATGAGTCTACCAAAGACTCCTACTTTTCGCCTTGATGGTCGCCGCGCCCTAGTTACCGGCGCGGGTCGCGGGATTGGACGAGCCGCTGCTGTCGCACTAGCCGATGCTGGCGCACATGTTTTTGCTGCAGCCCGAACCAAAAATGAAATTGAACTCTTGGCAGGTGAGATCGCGAACCAAGGCGGACAAGCAACGGCTTTGCCACTCGATGTGATGAATTCGACTGCGGTTAAAACTGCGATCAGTAATTACGGACCCTTTCAAATTTTGATTAATAATGCAGGTACGAATCGACCAGCATTACTTGAGGATATTTCAGAAGAAGATTATGATGCTGTAACGGATCTGAATGTTCGAGCCGTTGTTTTTCTCACCCAAGCCGTTGCTAAAGGCCTCCAAGATGCCGGGTTGCCCGGTTCAATTATTAATATCTCTTCACAAATGGGGCACGTGGGCGGGCCAAAACGAACTGTGTACTGCGCTACCAAACATGCGGTTGAAGGTGCCACTAAAGCATTAGCTTGGGAATTGGGGCCTAAAGGTATACGTGTCAATACACTTTGCCCTACCTTCATAAGGACACCCATGAGCGAACCAATGTTAAAGAATAAAGATTTTTACAATTTGGTCGTTAGATCTATCGCGCTTGGTCGGGTTGGAGAATTAGAAGACATCATGGGTGCAGTCGTCTATCTGGCATCGGATGCCTCGAGTCTGGTAACCGGATCGGCACTCATGGTCGATGGTGGCTGGACGGCGGCCTAAATATTTGAAATCCAAGCCCTGATTCTCGCGTCACGAATGGCATTTACAAACTCAATATAATAATTAGCTAAGAACTTATCAGCCTCTACATTTATTCAGACGCCTCAAAGCAAAGTACTATTCCAAAAATAACCAGCGATGAGAAAGTAAAAATAATTCTAATCATGTATAGCCTTCTCCAGCTGACAAGCAATTGTAGCAAAGACTGGATCTAATTTAATTTTATCACTGCTTTTTTTATTTATAGTTGTATTTTAGGTCATTGTAATTTTTCCTCTTATTTGCAGAGATCATTGGATGTTTAATGTCAAGTTTGCCTATATAGTAAATAGGCTATCAATGAATTTACATTTCCATAAGAAAATGATTTGAAAATGTACGCAGAGGTAAAGCTATTGGGGACTATTTAAGTTGAAAACTAAACCTGATGTTAGTGGTCGCAGGCATGTAGGAGTTGCGGAGGTCAGAGCCTCTTTTGATCCGCCAAATAGAGAGCCAATCAGCCTTGCGTTTTTTGCAAGACCGTTGGCAAATTTAATTACTCCAATGATTTTCAATATTGGGGTGACAGCTGACCAAGTGATCTTAGCTCGGCTATTTATTGGATTGCTTGCTCTTGTATTACTGGCACTTGGCGGATTCTGGACTAGTCTTGCCGGACTTATTGCTTTCTCTTTTGCATATATATTGGATTGTGTCGACGGCAACATATCCAGACTAGATGATAGTGGTAATTATTGGGGTAAATTTATCGATGGCTTTGCTGACGATATAGTTCTGTTTTCGACACCATTTGCTATAGGTATTGGCCTTTACGGTGCAAATAATAATATTACTCCAATAATCATAGGGGGCGTCATAAGTGTTATAGCACTTCTCACAGGCACTGCCCGACACAGGTTCGGCTTTGTGCGTGAATGGATGCTGGCCCAGACTGGGCCATTGAACGTAGAGGATTTGGCTAACCTTGAACGTTTTGACTCTCTTAGAAATAATCCGGTCCGATTAGCAATGAATTTATATTGTTTTGCACCCTGGCTCATATTAATACCTGATAATGGGTGGACGTATCTAGGTGTAATGCTAATACTGGCAACCGGAGCTAATTTGATTTGGATAGGAACTCTCGTTAGTCAGGCCAGCGCGGTGTTTAGACGCCCTAGAAAGGGTGCGCATGCAGGCCGGTCTGCCAATCAAAGAAAACATTAAGGAGCGTAAACTGTCGTCCTTACCACCGGCAGTACGCAAATGCTGAGACACCACCTATGTACTCATCCACTGAAGCGCTCAGGAGGATGTTACAATTCCGGTGCCGATTGATCGCTCCTTATCATTGAATGAGTTTACGACAAACCCAAAACTTGGATTATTGACAAGCGCATATCCGGTGAGTTGGTGGCTGGCGACAAAGTTATCGAAAGAGTTATTCAGTGTTATGTCGTCAGATATGATCAGCGTGTTGTGTGGCATAAGCGCTCTGGCAACAGCATACTCAAAAGCCATATGCGTAGCAGTGTGTAGACTGTCATGGACAAACATTTCTGCATTTTCTTCCATAAGAACATGTGGCAATAAAGCCTTTGCATCGCCCTCCCGATACTCCCATGCAGTTCTAAGAAATTCAGGAATCATACATCCAATATCTTCTCGGTGGATTGTCTTATCCATCGTCAATTCTCCCTTTTGTGGAGGGATATCAATCGAAATAACCTGACCATTTCCATTCTTATATGCAGCTGCCACTAAATACACCGTTCCACGCCCATACTCAGTACCCGTCTCGACAATAACCTTTGGCTGGAATTCGCGAGCCAGAGCATAGGTAAGCTCATAAGACCCTCGTCGAGCAATAAATTGTTTCCAAAGAGGCTTATTAACATCGACACCCAACGCGCATAACCTGGTTGGCGTAGTAAATTCTCTTGTCTTCTGATCCCAATGTTCTCCAAGGTCGCACCACTGGCTTAATTCAGCCATGTAAAATTCAAAAGAATTTGTGGGTTCGCGACCTGCATCGCTGAGAATTGACAAGTAGATGGATTCAGCGTCAGAAATAAGCACGCCACCACCGCGGAATCTCCAGCGCAATCTAAGAAACCTCGAGCACACTAGATAACGAATAAGACTTCTTTTACAATTTTGTAGTAGCCATGACGTATTAAATAGTCGGAATAATATTTTTTTTATAATCAATAAAATATCCTTCCACAAATTCACCTAAATTAACATAATTTTACGAATATTCCATTTTAAAATGGATTAGTATCAATTCTACATTGCCGATATTTTCAGGCATTATTCTCTTTTAATATTCCCAAACTGATTAATCCTAGTGTGGCGAATAACTCTAGTTCAATTACCACTTAAAAAAAGAATTATGTTGTTGAAATATGTATCAGAACTACCCTAGTCCAACGCATATGATTCATAATAGCTCTCTTTTAAGGACGCATCATGCTCCTCTTTAAATAGTAAGCAATTGCCAACAGCGAGAACGTCCAGCTCCGTACTCATAAAACAGTTAAAAGCATCCTCTGGACTACATACAATTGGCTCACCACGGACATTAAATGACGTATTAACAACTAGAGGGCAGCCACTTAACTCTTTAAAGCGACTTATAATAGCATGATACTTGGGATTAGTATCAACATGCACTGTCTGAATCCGGGCTGAGTAATCTACGTGTGTAACGGCGGGCACCGACGACCTTACAACATTAAGTTTATCTAATCCAGAAAGTTCCTCTTCATCTTTAGTAATTTCTCGTCGTTTTTTTTCTCTAACGCCTGCAACTAGCATCATGTATGGACTATCTCCTTCATGTTCAAACCAATCTGAAACAGAGTCACTAAGTATGCTCGGTGCAAACGGCCTGAAACTTTCTCTAAACTTAATTTTGAGGTTAAGTTGCTTTTGGATAAATGGGGACCTGGGGTCTGCTATAATACTTCGACATCCCAATGCACGAGGGCCAAATTCCATGCGTCCCTGCATCCAACCAATCACTTTCCCCTCCATCAATGCATGTGCAATTTTATCAATTAACATATTGTCATCTAGTAAATGATAAATGGCATTCTTCTTTTTTAAGACTTCTTCAATCTCCTTATTAGCAAAGGATGGCCCAAGCAAAGAACCCTTCATTCGATCACGAGCATCACATTTCTGTCGGTCCTTATTATAAACTATATGCCAAGCAGCTAAAGCCGCGCCCAATGCACCGCCCGCATCTCCCGCTGCTGGCTGTATCCAAATTTTTTTAAAAATTTCTTTTCTCAAGAGAACCCCGTTAGCAACACTATTAAGTGCAACACCTCCAGCTAAACACAAATTTTCCTCTCGTGTCTCCTTTGCAATACCGGTTGCTAGTTTTACAATAATTTCCTCAGTAACTTTTTGAACAGACGCTGCTAAATCCATTTCTCTCTGAGTAGGGTTCTCATTTAGCTTACGGGGCGAACCACCAAACAGGTCGTGGAACTTCTTGTTTGTCATAGTCAAACCAGTACAATAATCAAAGTAATCCATATTCAATTGGAAACTTCCATCTTCATGGATTTCTACAAGATTCTCTTTTATCAGCTTTGTATATTTTGGGGTACCGTATGGAGCTAATCCCATAACTTTATATTCACCGGAGTTTACTTTAAAACCTGTGTAATAGGTGAAGGCCGAATATAAAAATCCTAAAGAGTGAGGAAAATGAATTTCTTTTAATACTTTGAGTTCTCTTTCCCTTCCAATAGCTAATGAAGTCGTCGTCCATTCTCCCACGCCATCTATTGTAAGTATTGCAGCGGTATTGAAAGGTGATGGATAGTACGCACTCGCTGCGTGGGATAAGTGATGTTCCGAAAAAAGTAGTTTTTCACGCCAATTAACTTCGCTGTTAAAAGCATTTTCTAGCTCTTTGATAATATTTGATTTCTGAAATAATTTGTCTTTTATCCATAAAGGCATGGCGGAAGAAAAACTCTGAAATCCACGAGGCGCAAAAGCCAAATACGTCTCTATTAGCCGCTCAAACTTAATGAATGGCTTTTCATAAAAAACTACATGCTCAATATCGCTGACGCTGATACCAGCTTCTTTTACACAATACCGAATAGCATTCGTTGGGAAACGGTAGTCATGTTTTACTCTTGTAAATCTCTCCTCTTGCGCAGCCGCAACAATAATTCCATCATGGATAATGCATGCTGCACTATCATGATAGAAAGCAGATACTCCTATAATGTACATCCAAATGCCCTAAAATAGCGTATATATAAATGGGGCAACAACGGATCCTTGTGCAAGAATTAAAAGTCCACCAAGTACAACCATGACGACAATAACTGGCAACAACCAAAGTTTTTTACGAAACTTAAGAAACATCCATAGTTCTATTATAAAATCCATTTTTTGGCCCTATGTCAGAATTGTTGTTTGAATGACACTCTTTCTTGTCCCGAAGTGTCTCTGGGCTTCCAGTTTGTTTTTAGTTGTTGTTTTTTTAAACCTAATGCATCTCTTCCAAATAACCGCATAGCAAACGCAGTGGGAGTAAATATAAGAAAATATATAGTACCAAGTACAATTGGACTTACTATAAGATGTAGCAAAAAACCCAACCTCATCCAAAGCTTGTTTAAAGGGAGGAGTAAATCATCTTTGATAATTGTGACTAGTAAAAATATACATCCAATGCCAGCTGCTAAGCTGCCTCCTAGAACTAGATCATTCCAGAATAAATAAGCCGCTGCTAACATGAATACAAAAGAGAAAAGCAGCCCAAATTTACGATTTGAAGGAAGTTTTACTTCGGTAAATTTCATTATTTCCCGTAAATCACGCTATATAAAATGTTTAACTAAAATAGCTTAATATTTTTATAATAAAAAACCAGCTTATAATGTCACCATCACCAATCAGCATCCTACTCTAAAACCATTTTTGAAACTAGTTTCAAAATATGAAGATGTTTGTATCAATGATTTTGGAGCATACCTTCGCGTCCGCTTGATGGTCTCTGACTGACTTAATCAACTAAATTAATGGTTTATTTCCATACTGGCCAACTACCCTAACATTTGTGCTGATTACAAATCATGTAACGCGTTTTCACTCCACAAACAATACTCGCTACGTATGACGTAATGACCTCTTCTTTCCAAATAGTGTCCATGGGAAAAAATTATCTGAGTCTGGGATAAACCGTCGAATCAACCTTACTAGCCCGAAACAGAATTTTTAGACTTCAGCTGGTTTCGCCGGATTACGTTGTAAAGACCCATTCTCAAAATGAATATGGATCTACGTACTGTGCAACTGCAGTTATTAGCTCATAGTTTTCTATTTAGAATTAAGGGACACAAGCCTATAACTAAAAAGGATAATATGCCTGCCAAATAAATCATGTCCACAACAACGATCATTCCCAAAGACTTTAAAAACCCACTAAATGTTTTTTGCTTCATAAAAAGCATACGAACGAATTTGAACTTAAAAAAAATATTAAGTGAAATTGAAACCACTATTACACCGCACAAAACAGGAACTAGAAAATACTCCCATTTCGTAAATATCGAACAAAGTAAAAATAATGAACATAATATAAAACTGAAGTTGAGAGCGATAGATAGAGCTACCTGACTTTTTGAGAAGTGGGATACATATTTATCTTTATTTGGAATTTTCGTGGAAATTTGACGATTTAACACTAGTTTTAATGCTGCATATGACATCTTAAATCGTTGAGTACAGTATGCTTTAATATTTTCCGGATAATGATGTAAATGCCCTGCTTCAGGAATAAATAAAGGTGGCGACCCAGCATTTGTCAGAGCATTCCCAAAATGAATATCCTCTCCAATTCTTATATTTTTGAAACCTTTTACATCACAAAATATTTTTCGGACTATACTAAAATTACATCCATCGATAAAACTAACGACGGTTGGTTCTTGTGGTCTTCTGGATACGTAGTCACAATTCTGGAATTCAGTTAGCCAACTTACAAGTGCAGGACCGATGTAGGTCGACGTAGTTGCAAACGACCGTTTTTCAATAATGGGGTCTACAATGTAATCCAACCACTTAGAGTTTGCTATACAATCGGAATCGATGAACGCAATGATTTCTCCTTCAGAAATTTGCGCCCCTTTGTTTCTTGATATTCCTGGACCCAGGTTTTCTGAATTTCTATAGTATTTAGCCTTATACCGACGACTTATAGTTTTTATTTTATCAGAATGAATAGGGCTGCAATCGTCGATTACTATCAGTTCAAACTGCTTTGAAGTGAGCTGGCTTTCTAAAGATTGCAAGCACCTTTGCAATTCCTTAGGATTGTCATAGCTGGGTATAATAACTGATACAAACATGTGCATGGAGTCCACAACACCACTTTTTGCCTAATAAAATCGGATGGTTCGTAAAAGTACGCCTGGCCAGTCTCTCCGATGGTAAACAACATTACATAGGGCTGCACACTCGTAGGAACACGAGCATTGTGTTTGCTTAATATAAGTCCTCAGTTTCTTGGCTTTAGATGCAGATAACATATTAATTATATTGTATTCATTATCTCTGACGTTTCCAATTTTTGAGTCCATTTCTGGAGCAATTTGCCCCAGCATTTCGCAAGGGTAAAGATCGCCTTTTTCGCTCAACGTAATGAGCTTTTTACCAGCGACGCACTGCCACGGGTAACCCTTTTTACCGACAGCTATATATTTTTCCACACCCAATTTGGCCTTCCTATCGACCGCCCTTTGTATTCTAGCAAAAAAGGAGCTAACGTTAGATACATGGTTAAACATGGTTTTTGCTTCACGATATTCCTCCAGAGAAACCTCCTTTAGCTCTTCAACCTTCGCATTGCCTCTGGGATAAATAAGGGATATGTAATCACAATCGACATTTTCATCCAGATATTCCTTCAGTGCCTCTAAATCATTTTTATTTTCTTTAGTTATTACTGTTCCTACAGACAAAATGACAGGTATATTATCTTTCTTTTTTGAGGAAATTATTTTGCATGTTTCATTTAATTTTTTAAATAGTCCATCCACCTTTCTACTTAAATCATGTTTTTCAAATAAGTTATCAACACTAACTTGAATCTTCATATGCAATTCAGGACATTCCTTGCTCAAGCGATCTATAAATGCTTCGACCCTTTCGGGGTATGCCCCGTTGGTAGCTATAGCGACTACTCTAGTTCTACTATTTGTATAAAAAGCCTTAACCAACTCTACTAAATCCTTTCGGAGGAACGGCTCACCTCCCCCTATAGAAAGATAAAATAAATGATTTAATGATTTTGATGTTTTTTGAATTTCCTCCAAGCTTATTTCAGTCTTAACATTTGCGCTTTCTATTTCCTCCCAGTAAAAACAAAATTCACATCTGGCGTTACAAGCTGCTGTCGCAAATAGCACCATATAGTTGGGCTCTGAAGAAGCCAGCCCCCTCACCAATCTCAAATACCGTACAATTTCTGGGAAAGTTCTCTCCGGGCGTATCATGTCACCCCGTCTTGTTTAATGATTTGGATTTTTCTATGCCTACATATCATAGTATAATTGATTAATTTCAATTCTATATCGCCAATATCTTCAGGCATTATTTCCACTTAATAGCTCATTTCTTGTAAATCATTGATTACATTCAACAAATATGTCTGTTAGAAGTCCTATTAGCCCGAAACAGAATTTTCAGACTTTAGTTGATTTCGCCGGATTACATTGTAAAGACCCATTTCAGCACGGGACTCCTGGCGACCCATCGCTAAATTCCAGATAATTTTAAACGGGCGGACGGGCCGGCGGAGCCAGCTCGTGAGATAAAATATCACAACGCCAATAGTTCTTAGACGTTTAAGTTTTTGGTCAGTGAAGTGTTCGCTATAGGAAATGGTAGACGAAGTGTCGGCGTAGGATCGAAGACTATTGTAATAGTTGTCATCCATTTTGAGACCCCTTTTTCTAGAGATTTCGACGAACAATTCCGATCCCGGATACGGGGTAAACGCCCATACGCTGACATCAAATGCACCAGCTAAAGCCATGCGTGCGATAAACCAGTATGATTCACACACTTCCTTGAAGGTCTCACCAGGAAATCCAAATATGATGTTGCACTTAATGTTCATTCCATTTCTGGTTGCTTCCGAAATGGAATTGATTACAGAATTGGGATGTATTTTTTTCTTGATGCGCCTGAGTACAGACGGTGAACCGCTTTCGGGAGCATAGGACATATTTCGACAGCCCGACCGATAGAGGAGCGACGCCACCTCACCGTCTATCGCTTCTGTGCGCGTACCACTAGGAAGCTGCCAAGTAAAATTCATTCCACGTTCCTCGATTTTCCGACAAAAATCTATAATCCACGATTTTTTGACGATGGCAGTTAAATCATAGAAATCAAAATTCTCGACTCTATATTTTTCCTGATAGAACTGCATCTCGTCCAGAAGTAAATCCGGATCTCGAGGAATCCAGCGCGTCGTCCACATCGCTGGATTAGAGCAGAAAGTACACTGATAAGGACACCCCCGACTGGCCATCATAGGCATTGAACGGCCTCGGTTGACGCCAAATCCATACCCCCGCTCCAAATAATTTTCGATCGGAATTAGATCCCAAGCAGGCCAGGAAATATTATCCAGATCCCGTTTGCGAGGGCGCCGGTCATTTTTAACAACTTCGCCTGACCGGGATACATAGGTAATCCCTAAGATTTTAGATGGATCAAGCGTCCCAGCCCTATACGCCCGGGCAATTTCGACAGCTGTTTCCTCGCCTTCTCCCAAAATGCCAATATCAAGTTCCGTATCCTGCATCGTCTGATCTGGCACAGCGGTGACATGCTCGCCACCCCCAAGCAAAAGAACGTTTGGAAACTTTGTTCGGATATCGTTGACCAAGTCCCGGCACGTTGGCCATTCGAACGAGAAGCCAAACCCGATACCGATAATGTCTACGTCCGTATCTATCCTCTCTATAATCTGTTCCGACGACAATCCATAAAGATAACAGTCGTGGTTTGCGGGGTGCCGAGTATCCAATGATTCCCCCACAGCATCAATAAACTGCACCTCAAATCCAGCCGCACGAAGAGCACCCGCCACATACGCGAGTCCAAGAGGAGGCGTAAACATGGTCGTGATATTGTGGGCCGGTACCACAATTGACGGTCGTATCAAGCAGATTTTTGTGATCAAGTTCGTTCTATATCCTGTAAAGTCACATTAGCGCTAAAAGGTATAAAGGAAAAATTAGACCGCTTCCAGAAAATCTCAGGTAAAATGGATAGCATTCACAGGCCACCGATCATGAAACCAGATATCTTCCCACCTGATACGAGTCGATATGGAGTCTTCTCATTAACTTTGAGGTAGGCAGCCAGCTCCTTAATAGTCAAAATGTCATTAGTCATCACTAATTCCAATTTTATTCATGTTGATGAAAATAACAGAAAATTACGGAATAAGCAATTTGAGAGCTATGTCTCTATACTATTCAGTCATTCTACGATCTATGATTACTTCCCACTGAAAACCATCCGCTTTTGATCCGTTGTAACTTTCCCTCCTTGCTTACACCTTAATCAGGCAACAGCGGTTTATAATTGACCACAGGTAGAAGAAATATTTTTTTCACACTTCTGTCTTCTTTAAATCGGTACCCTACCGATCTTCTCCTGGCTTCCACGGCTTTGCCAATGCAATTTCACGAACAATTGCAGCTATTTTGCGATCATTAAATCTGTTTCGGATATGTAAATTAAGCAATGCAAACATGATAATAATAATCCAAATATAATATATTAAATCTGCCCCTCTACCAACACCAACCAACTTTGCCAACATATTTGTTAAATCCGGATACCAAATAAAGACTAAACCGACAATCGCCACCAAAGCGATCGCTATGCTTAAAGGCCGAAGTCGTATCTGGTTAAATGCATAGAGCAGACAAATGCTTACCCCCGCAGTAAGGAAGATCTGTATAATCATTTCAAAATCTTACCTACAATTAAATCGACTATTATGTTAACGCTATTGAGCCCCGATTGCCCCTTCTTCATTGAATAATCTGTATAGGTAACAGACACTGGAATTTCTACAATATTTAACTTTAGTCGAACCATCTGATTAATAAGCTCAGACGCGTAAGCCATCCTATTCTGAGTAATTACAAGTTTCCTAGCAGCGTCGGAACTAAAAAGACGCAACCCGATTTGAGAATCTGAAATTGCAACCCCAGATGTTAGCCGTATAAGACACCACGCACACCTTAATATAAAACGTCGTCTCCATGATATCCCTATAGCTTTTCCAGAAAATCTATTTCCAAGCACTACATCAGCATTTGAAGACTCTATTTTGCTAATCATGCGACTAATATCCTCAGGGTCGTGCTGTCCATCAGCATCTAGTGTCACTATAAGATCTGCCCCCTCTGTTAAAGCAAATGAAAAACCCGTTTGCAATGCAGCACCTTGCCCCAAGTTAAAAAGGTGGCTTAGCACGTATGCTCCTGCTTCATGGGCTATTTTTGCCGTTCTATCAGTAGACCCGTCGTCTATAACTGCAACGAATGGACTTTGTAACAAAGCTCTTTTAACGACATCGCCAATCGTTTGTTCCTCTTGATAGGCTGTAATTATAATCCAAGTACGCCTTAATTTGGCTGATCTACCCCCCTCTCCATTATTATATGGAGTTGTTTCCTGATCTTCGAAATTTTGCAACTTACTCATTGGATTTGTATTTAAGGCCTGCCTTCGCAATAAATTAGGAAACTTAAAATCCTTCTCCACACAGAAATATATATAAATTTTTAGTTTGTTCACAAATATATTTAATTTATCGCTCTTTTGTATAGGATACTTGCTTTAAAATTTCACGTACTGCTATTAAGGCAAACAAAATTATTGCAGGAAAGCCATAAAATAAAGTACGTCCACCAGCTTCGTTAGTCACCAGATACACAATTGATAATGGAAACAGCAGAGTGATTGGGAGCAGGATATTTCTAGTCTTGCGCCTAAAATAGATTACTACACCAACAACTGCCAAAGGTAAAACCAAGGAAAAACCACTGTGTACAGCATGAAGCCAACGAAGAGTAAAGATATTCTCACCGGTTTCTTGTATCCCGTTCCATCCAACTAAAAATATATGCAAAATACTTTGAGTCTCCCAAGGGTTGTTCTCCCTCCAAGGGGCGTCCAAAACTATGAGTCTTTCATATTGCACTATGTGCTCTGCATACAACTCGCCAACAATAAACCGAAGCGCCCATAAACTAACAAATGCTCCTAACACTCCTAATACATAGTACCATTTCCAAAATTCTCTACAAACAAATGGCAGAAAAAACATGGGTATCATCAGCTCCTTCGACCAAGCCATTAATGGAATACAGAGCGCCAAACATAAAACTCTTTTTGTTGTAACAAGCCATGCAAAAGCAGCTATAGAACATAGGAAAAATGAATCTACGATGGGCGTAGCACAGGCTATTATGGTATGTCTGCTGGCCAAAAAAAACATAAGGCCAATAAACGATAAAAGGAGAGACCCCGTAACATTTATCAGAAAATAAAATAAGAATATTCCTGCTACTACGGTGAATAAAAAGTTTACAATGTAAAAAGACAAAGCATCAGTTGATGCAGATATGTTTGTAGAGGGTTCTATTACATTAGATATTGCACCAGCTATCCATGGTATTATTGGTCTATACCTATGTAGGGGGTCTACACTAAAATTGCCGTGAGCCATATCTATGTATCCATAGATATCCGCAATTCCCCTAGGATCGTCAATATCAAAATGCCTAAACTGTTGGTATGTTGTGCCATACAAAATAATTACAATTGTAAGAGCTAAAAAAACAAAACCATACAATTGACGTTGTGTATGTTCGTTAAATTTCATATTTGAAACTCAAATAAGGGCATTTTTTGTATGTTGTTGTTAACCATTTGTGCATTCTAATCTTCTATGAAATGCTGATCAAAACCAACGAATGCTCTTTTTCGGCGAACCTTCTCTTCATTATCAAGACCTATCATATTGCACATGTTTAATAGATCTTTTCTAGATCTTTTTTTGCCAACCCATTCGATACCACTTTTGAAACTGTAATCCGTGGGTCTAGAACACCAGGCGGTAAAAAGGGAATACATTGCTGTTTCGCCAATCACCTTATATTCGTTGGGTGTTAGAGGTGGCGTCGTTCCCAAAATTAACTGACCACAAATTGGACCTTCGTCTACAGCAGGGTACATGGCGTGCACTGTAGAACCGTAGACAGTCGCACTATTATAGACCGCCCAATGATGAGGGTCTCTACCAGGAAATAGTGGCGGTGCCGCGTGAAAATTAATTGCTTCATCCCACCATTGAAGAGTTTTTTCAGGAACAATTATACCGGAACCGAAACAAATTAATTTCCACCCTTCGCCTTGCGGTAAATCTTCAGTTACTTCTGAATCTGGGAGAAGCTTTTTTATAAATTTGTAATGACGTTCCTTCGTCAGCACGACGGTCCGCTTATCTTTTGTCATATTACTCCCACCCAATTTAATAAAACTCGCCAGCCCTCTGATTTAATCAATTAAATAAAGAACACAACCCCTAGGAGGTCGAAACTACATTCTGTTAGTGGAGGTAAGTCTATCCGTAAAGTATCCTCCCTTATCAATACGAGCCGCAACACATTCTGCCGCTATAGCGTTACCCTTAGGAGTTAGATGAACTATGTCGACAAAAACTTGCTTGCCATTCAATTTATTGGAGAAACATGCATCAATACTCTCAACAAGCCCTTGAGTTTTTCGATCCTTGTTCGAATGAAATTCCTTGAATATTTTGCTTAAAATCGGATGAGAATTTTTAACTCGATCCAACAATTCTTGATCCACGTTGTGCCTGCCTGAGACACTAAATAAGTCAGGATTAAAAATAAAAATTGTTTTAAAGTCGAATGCTTCGCCTAAATTCTTTAGATATTTTAATGAAAATCTGAGATCTTCAAAATACTGCTCTAACCTTTTGTCGATTTGTGAAACGTTAACAATTGGGGATATGTCTTCTTGCCGTTGCCCAAAAACTTTTTTAGAAATAGCGTCATACATCATGTGTGGTGCGCCCGCATAAATTTTGTGTGCAACCTCATTAAAGCCAAAATAAAACACCGCATAGTCTGGCACCTGACTTTTCAACAACTGCTGATTAAGAACTACGATCGAATTGGATAAATTGTAACCAGACTGACCAAGATTTATTATTCGAATTGGTTCTCCATATGCGGCGGTTAGTAAGCATTGTAATTTGAAGCCCAATAGATCTTTATCACGAAGCCAGCCATCTCCAAATACAAGACTCCCCCCAAACAAAAATATTTTGATCTCCTTTTTATTTATAGGACTTATTGTTTGCTCACATTTTTCTATAGATGGAGTAAAACGGAAACCCTCTAAATCTGTTTTTACATTTGTCGATACGAAATTTGTCTCGGAACGCCACAAAGAGAAAGGATAATATTTAATATTTGGGCTTTGGAAATCCCTCACCCAAGCTGCTGTTCTATATTCTTCTAGGGAATGTTTGTTTTTATGCTGAAGGGCAGTCCAATCAAATTTTTCAGCCTGGTGGGACGGATTTAGTATATTACCTAATTTATTTAAACTTTTATCCACAAATGTTACTGCGCTGATTTGTGTATCCGCTTTCATTAAAAAGAAAACACTCGTAGCGAACTCAATAATACTAAGCAAGATTATTGAGACCACAATCAATGCTAGTATAACCTTAATCCAACTCATAACATTCCTAAAACGATTGAAAATAAAAAATAAATTTGTCTATTTCCACAAGCAGGCCTGGATCTCTTCAGAAATTGAAATATTATAAGGATTCAGTAGTTATCTCAACAGAGAGCTTTTGAAGTTCCAATAAATTCATCGTTTCGCACATACCTAATGGTAAGGCATGTAATTGAGAATACTTATTCTGTATATGGGATGATGTTTCCACACGTTGGACAAGTGTATTCCTCTGGAGCGAGAAGTTTATTAAACCGCTCTCCAAACTCTCAGTCACCATGTTTCCACTTTATTCTCAACTGGCAACACGTGCTAACTCTTTGTTCGAATTCGAAAATCATACCTCTTTTCCCATTCTCCAATGATAACAATAAGTTGGCCATGGGCTCACCTAGAACGCTTTCGCCGACCCTTCCCGGTACTTGTTAGATGGCACGAACCCGGTCATCTCGGGCACTCGCTCTGCGGGAACCCAGAGCTCTCGGTCGGGGTGCATGCCAGCGCCAAATACGGCTGAGACGGCCGAACGCCGCATCCTGTTCAGTAAGCGTGTGTCCGCACCGCCGATAGCCGGGTGGGTGCCGCCATTATCCGCCACGGCCTTGTCCCAACTTGCCTTGCGGGCGGACAGCGTCGAGTCATTGTCGAGCGGTGAGCAGTTTATTTCGTTGCTGTTCAGGTCAACAACGATGTCGTCGCCATCCTCGATATAGGCAATCGGACCCCCGAGCGCTGCTTCCGGACCGACATGGCCGATCACTAGCCCGACAGAACCGCCAGAGAAGCGCGCATCGGTCATTAGACCCACAACGATCTCTTGCTCTCGACACAAGGTGGTGATACGTGAGGTGGAGTCGAGCATTTCTGGCATACCCGGGGCGCCGCTTGGGCCTTCGTAGCGGACTATGATCATATCATTGTTTTTGAAGATCTCCGATTGGTTCTCCAGTGTGTTGAGCAGTTCGGCTTCGCTGTTGAAGACCCGTGCTTTGCCAGTGAAGACGTTGTTCTCGAGCCCACCTTCGACACCGGCGAGTTTTAGCACAGCACTGAACTCCGGCGACAAATTTCCACCGAGTACGCGGAGGCCGCCCGTCGGCTTAAAGGGGTTCTCGACCGAGTAAATGACCTCACCATCTGGCGCCGGTGGGTCGAGGCGCGCGACCTGTTCCGTTAAAGTTTCGCCTGTGCAGGTCATGGCGGCGCCGTTTAACAGTCCGGCTTCGAGTAGTTCCTTGACGATAACCTGAATGCCACCCTTCTCGTCGATGTCGACCATCGAATATTTCCCGAACGGTCGCGCGTCGATCAGCACGGGCACTACGTGTTGTGAAAGGTGGTTGAACTCCTCCGGCGACATAATGTCTTTTGTGAAGCTGCTAAAGCCGGCGGCACGGGCGATCTCTGGGCCGTGTAGTAGGACGTTGGTCGAGCCACCGACGGCCATTGCGACGATCATAGCATTGCGGATCGAATCACGATTGACAATCTTACGCGGGGAAAGGTCCTTGGCAATCAGCGCATCTAGGTACGATATCAACTCGTCCGGGTACTGTTCGATACGCCGCCGGTCATCCGATGGTGGCGAGACCATGTGCAGTGGCTCCATGCCGACGACGGCGATGAAGGTCTGCATCGTGTTGTAGGTGAACATGCCCCCACAGCTGCCGTAGCCTGGGCACGCTTCGCAGGCGACGCGTTTCTTCATTCCCTCATCGGAGCTCCCGGCGACTTGGAATCCGGTTATGATATCAATCGGCTCTTTGGTAACGGAGTCGAGACCCGGGCGGATCGGTCCGTCCGACATAATTATCGACGGTCGGTCGTGCTCCAATAGCGCGGCCAGCGTACCAACAGGTGGCTTGTCACAAGCGACAACGGCAACGGTACCTTCCAGTCCGCTTGCGCTGAGATGTTCGGTTATCGTATCGTTGGTGACTTCGCGACCAATTAGCGAATAGCGCATCTCGCGCGTGCCGTTGCGCATACCATCAGAGGTCGCGACAGAATATTCTGGTTGCACCAAGCGGACGCGCATCTGCCCGTCACTCTGTCCAATGCGGCTGCGAAGACAGTCGTGGATTGCCTCGACCTTGCGCTGTACACCCAGATAACACTGGGAATCGCCCTTGTTGCCCACGACGCCGACCGACGGTTCGTGAATGAGTTCGATATCGGTGCCCAGTTCCCGCGCTATGCCGACCGTCTGGGCGTTGCGCCCGGGATTGTTGTCGAAAAGAACTGTTCTAAAATTTCGCACGAGTAATACTCCCCAAGAATTGATCTTCAATTTTTTAATCTAAGTTAATTTCTAGAAATCATTCCCACTCAACCGTTCCATCCTAAATCTACCTGTAATATCAATCGCTTACAAATCCTTAGACATGTTTTAGAACTTGGTAGGAAAATCAAATTTCAACTACCCTCTTGAATCTAAACGATAATTCGATACCTGGACACTGTGTGTTTGATCTTTCTAACCTGCCCAACCTCTACCCTACCACCCCTGTATCTTCTCTCTGATTCCCGCCTCTTCAAAACGTTCTGAAAGGTGGTTCTTCTCTTGATGAACCCACTTAGTGATGAAATAGAGGTTCCACTTATCGGTGTTGGAGAGTTTGAGGATTTTATCCTCACTCATGAGTAATCACTCAATCTTTTGATATAAATACCATTACCTATGGTCGCTCACTCCTTGATTTAGAAAGTGACAAAAAATTGCTGTGAAAGGCTACTCTGGGTAGCCGATGTGGGAAGGCAGCAAGGTTTCCGTGCGGAAAGTGTAATTGAATCTGGAGCCTGCTGTTCGGAGGTGGAGGCACTAAGACTGAAAGGGTCACCCCCCGGGCGATTATGAACGCAACGACGGAGACCCTTCTACTGAAGCCCTTGATGCACCTGTACATCTCGTCCTTCTCCAAGTTTCAGTCAATCTGTGTCCCGGTCGCCCGAAGGAACTAAATAAATTTTGCTGCTTTTATAAACTATCATATTGCGAAAGGATTTTTTACCTGATAGCAGTATTTGAAGATTTAGTTATTGTTAACTTACTATATAGGAGGCAAATTAATGCGTATTGCACTTCTTGCGTGTTATGCTCCACATGCAGTTAGTGGCGTCATTGGTGGTTCTGACCGTGAGGCTGCTGCGAGAGAAATGTTGGATAAAGTTGGTGGGACTTTGGTATCGGTTATGTTCACCCGGGGTGAATTTGATGTATTAGTACTCGCCGATGTACCGGATGAGACCACGGCAATTGGCGTGACCATGGCCATTCAAGCTAGCGGGACAGTGACCCGTTTATCTGTCCTCAGTGAGCTAGATATGGAACCAGTTTTGGTGGCAGCCAATAAGGCGGTGACAGCCTATAAACCTGCAGGCTAAGTCCTCAATGGATTCATTGCTTTATATTTTCTACGTACCGATTGCGTACCTGATCGGGGAGTAGTGATACTCCTGACTCTGTCGATTCAATTAGGCAGGGATTGGCGATGGGCTTTATCCTGTGGACAGGGCACCTTAAGCTAGTCTATGCGCACACACCTTTTAGATTAACAGAAGTTAGAATGGTTCTTTCACCCTGAGACTTGTTGTATTTTACGGGACATAAAACATCTGTTCCATAGTAAGGTATGTAGTTGAGGATACTTATTCTTCATATGAGATGATATTTCCACATGTTGGACAAATGTATTTCTCTGGATCGAGAAGTTTACTAAACCGTTCTTCAAAGCCGCAGTCACCATGTTTCCACTTTAGTTTTCTTCTGCCATTAACAATTCCATTATTTGTAGACATATCAACATTTCTCGTTTCTTTAATTCTGTACTTTTTCACACAGTACGAGAAGTCCTTCGATTCCGCTTCTGTCTCTAACTCAAAAACTTTAGAATACAGCTTCTTGAATTCCGCGTCCTTAGACAAATTATTTATTGCAGTAATTATTGCTTGCAAAGCGTTTTCATTGTCGGTAATGAAGTGCCAAAATTGATTCCCCACCAGTATATCTTTTCGAGTTAACGGGCTAACTCTGTCACCATAGTCATCCCACCAACCGTTATCGTTGTCTTCATCTGCGGAATTATAAGGGAATACTAGCTTTGGAAAGATGTCCCTCGCATCAACTCCAAACTTATATTTATAGTAGGCTGTCCAAAGAATGAGTGTTTCATTAAGAGCAGTTAAGTTTAGGTAATACTTCTTGACCGAAAATACGAATTCCTTTTTCAAAGTCATTCCAGCTAAACATAAAACCATCTGCACCAGTTTTCTCTGCAATTTCATCAAGCTTTATAGCAACAGTGGTTGGGGATCCATGTATAACAGGAATCATATGAAACGCTGAATTTCCTTCTTCCAATGTCTTTTCCAGGGCAAGCGTATGTTTCTCACTAGTACCTCCTGTGTTTGTGTCTAACTTAGCGCTGGAAATTATGTTCGATATAGCAGTTTTGTCAGCCATCCGTATTATCTCTTCACCAATTTTCCGCGCCTTTTCATCAGTCCGCTCAACAATCATATGAAGAAGAATATACGCTCCATAGTTGGACTCTGCACCTGTACTGCGCTGCTGCTCAAGTTTGTCTAGCATATCGGGGTGGCCGAAGACAAAGCGCTGGTCTGCGTAGTCGTTGCAGAATTTGACCCCAGCAGGTGATTGGCCCGCACTAATAATGGGAATGGGGTGATCCGGTT